>Ga0187786_10000068_pt1 | contig 32293 bp, 38 predicted proteins | sample 0815_BV2_10_20_M_FD_132449 | JGI IMG/M metagenome (GOLD analysis project Ga0187786, IMG submission 132449) | Tropical peat soil microbial communities from peatlands in Department of Meta, Colombia - 0815_BV2_10_20_MG | ecosystem: Environmental > Terrestrial > Soil > Wetlands > Peat | place...
AGGCGAAGATGTCTTTGTGCTGAACTACCCGATACACGCGCGTGATGCCGTTAAGGTCTTGATGCTGGCCCTTCATCCATATCCTGCAGAGAACATCATCCGGCAGGCAAGGCTTCAGGCTATAAGCATTGGCGCTGCAGTGGTTGCGATCTGGATAATGGGGGTCTTTTTCATAAAGGCGGTAAAGCGCTCAGAGGCCCTATCAGCCCAGATGGCCGAGCGGGAAAGGCTCGCCGTGATCGGAGAAATGGCGGCTGTTCTTGCACATGAGATCAGAAATCCGCTTGGAAGCATAAAGGGCTTTGCCCAATATCTTTCCGAGAAAGGCGGCAGCGGGAATGCAGAGCTGGGCATAATAGTCGGTGAAGCCCGTCGCCTCGAACGTCTGACCGAGGACCTCTTGCTGTACGCGAGACCTTCGGAAATAAGGATGGATGAGTTCAGTGTGGCCGATCTGGTTGATGAGGTGGAAAGACAGCTGCAGGAGTCGGAGCCTGCGAAGATGGCGTCGATAAGTATTCAAAAAAATATCCGTCAGAACTTGGTAATGCTGTCCGACAGGGAGAAAATAAAGCAGGTTCTCGTTAACATTCTCAGAAATTCAGTCGAGGCGATCAGCGGCGCAGGACTTATCGAAGTGAGCGTTGAAAAGTCCGGCACAGAAATCATTATAATAATCGGTGACAATGGGGCAGGCATGGACGAAGAGACTGTATCCCGTGCCTTCGAATCTTTTTTTACGACAAAGACGACCGGCACAGGGCTTGGATTGGCCATAGTTGAAAGGCTGTCCGATGCCCTTGGAGGAAAAATATCAATAAACAGTGCCCCCTCGCGCGGAACTGTTTTCAGGATGACGTTCCCCGGCGGGCCTGACGGTGCGAACCATGAGTAGTCGAGAGAACTTCCGAATCGTCATCGTTGACGACGAGCGCTCGTTTCTACTTCTTATGACCAGGATCCTTGAGGATGCGGGTTATTCGGTCAGGGGTTACGCCGACCCCGAGGAGGCGCTCAAGGCGATCAATTCCATGTCGCCGAACCTTGTAATATCAGATCTAAAGATGCCCAAAATGGACGGTATCCGTTTTATGGAGGAGGCCCGGAAGATCAGCGATGCCGACTTTATAGTTATCACCGCCTTCGCCACGGTCGAGACCGCGGTGGCTGCCATGAAAAAGGGAGCTGCCGACTATATAACAAAGCCTCTCAAAGACCCTGACCAGCTCCGGATTGCTGTTGCAAAGATATTCGACCGGCAATGCCTGCTCAGCGAAAATGCGCTGCTACGGTCATCTGTCTTTGGGGATATCCCTTCGCTGGACATTGCATTTGCGGGTATGGATGACGTGCTCAGGACAATCATGGATGTTGCGCCGACTGATGCAACCGTAATGCTGTACGGTGAAACCGGGACCGGCAAAACACTTGTAGCAAAGGTGCTTCATCGCTTGAGCGGAAGGCCGGGCCCATTCGTAGAGATCAATTGTGCTGCTATTCCCGAAAACCTGCTCGAATCGGAACTTTTTGGACATGAGAGAGGTGCATTTACCGGGGCATTGCAGCAGAAAAAGGGAAAATTCGAATTTGCGAGCGGCGGCTCCATAATGCTCGATGAAGTGTCCGAGATGAGTATTGCTCTGCAGGCCAAGCTGCTTAAGGTTTTGCAGGACAAGACGTTTGAGCGGCTCGGATCGCTTAACACGCTCAAAACCGACGCGCGCGTCATAGCGGCAACAAACAGGGACCTGAAGCAGATGGTAAGCGACGGCAAGTTTAGGGAAGACCTTTATTACCGCCTGAATGTATTTCCGGTGGCGATCCCGCCCTTGAGGGAGCGCAAATCGCATATGAAAGAAATTGTGCGCTATCTCGCCGTTTCGATAGCCGGACGCCTGGGTAAGGAAGAAAGGACTGTGTCTGAAACTGCAATGGATAGCCTGATGAAATACCCGTGGCCGGGAAACATCCGCGAGCTTGAAAATGTGATCGAGCGTGCCATAATAATTTCCAGAGGCAGCGAGCTTCAAATCCCGGATATTGACGGCTTGTGCGGTTTGCGACCGGAAAAAAGCGGCGCTGACTTGAAGAGCCTTGAAAAAGAAGCTATTAAAAAAGCTCTTTCAAGGACGGCCGGAAACCGAAGAAAAGCGGCTGAGATGCTCGGCATATCTTTGAGGTCGCTCCAGTACAAGATTAAGGAATATGGGTCGAACTGAGCCTTTTTGTGCAATTAATGCATTGATGCAGACGCAATATTTGCACACGTTAAGTGGTGATACTTAGTAAAATTCATATATATCAGCCTGTTATTTTTGGCACGTTGGTTGCTTTCTCATGGTTGGAATTAATTGACCATGAGAGGAGGTGAGCAGAATGAAGAGAGGTGTTATAGCAAGCCTGGCAGCGGTATTGGTTGTGGTTGGAGTGACTGCAGCCCTTGCGATCGGACCGGGCTACGGCATGGGAATGGGTGCGGGCTACGGGAATTGTCCGGGGGCCGGCGCGGCAGTCACGCCTGAGCAGGCGCAGAATTTTGCCAAGTTTCAGAACGATATACTGCCATTGAAGCAGAAGATGCTGCAGTTGAGGACTGAATTGATGACACTGCGATCCCAGACCCCTACTGATTGGAATGCGGTATCGGCCAAGCAGAAGGAAATGGTCGACGTCAGGACCGAAATACAAAAGCGCGCTGCGACAAGCGGATTGGCGGGAGCCGGGTGCGGGATGTGCGGTCGCATGGGAATGGGCGGCATGGGCAGAATGGGCAGATGGTAAGAACGGATACCAGCTATACAAGATGCGGGGATGGGTCTGGAATTAAAGCCCTATCCCCGATTCTTTTGAGTAGATGAAATGCTGAATCTTTACGACATGAAGGCCTGCTCAAAGTTGTTCCTTCTGGCGGTCTTTTTTCTTTTTTTCTCATTTCCCCATGCCTTTGCCGATAATGAGGGCAATGAGAGCTGGGAAGGCTATGACGAAAACACGGAGACTACTATCAACGGAATCCTTACGGACTTTGGCCGTGAGATGAGAGGCCCGGTTATTGTCATGCTGCGGGCAGGCGCAAAAGATTATCGGGTAATCACCGGGCCGCCGTGGTTCATCTCGGAGCAGGGCTTCGAATTTCAGCGAGGAAGGCCATACGAAATTACCGGCTCAAAATTCTTTTCCCGCGATGGCAATCTTTTTTTGGCTGCGAGCCGCATAAAAGATTTGTCTACGGGAAAGGTCATACGATTCAGGGATTCCTCCTGCATGCCCGTCTGGAAGGGAAGACGCATGATGAGGGGCATACGGTAAGCATCTGGGTTGCTGTTGCCAAAGGGGGCCGATTCTGCTATTCTTGTAATAAAATTTGTTCTTGCGGAGCGTGATTTGAGGTCCCCGTGCTGAAGCTCAGAGAAGGAATCGTTGAATTGTACAAGAAAGTAGCGTCGTCGATCCCGAGCGACGTTGAAGACGCGCTGAAAAAGGCCTGGGAAGCCGAAACGGACGCGGGTGTCAGGGAGTCGATGACAAAGATACTGAAGCAGATCTCGGCTTCCCGTGCGGCATTGCGGCCACTCTGTCTCGATACGGGCATTCCTTTTTTCTTTGTATGGGTGCCGCGCGGACTTAGCCAGCTTCAGGTGCGAGAGGATATTATTGAGGCTACAAGAATCGCTACCAGAAAGGTCCCGCTCAGCCCAAACGCGGTGGATATGCTTTCCGGATCGAATACCGGCGACAATATCGGTCTTTATTTCCCGCTTATTCATATCGAGGAAACTGAAAAGAATTCGCTTACTATCGACCTGATGTTGCAGGGCTCGGAATGTGAGAACCTCGGCAGCCAGTACAAGCTGCCGGCCTCTTTTGCGGAAGGCGGACCTGAAGCAAGCGGCATTTCGGTTGCTGAACGTGATCTTGACGGCGTAAAACGTTGTGTGCTGGATGCCGTTGCCAGGGCAAAAGGCAAAGGCTGCCCGCCCTATATGCTGGGAGTAGCGATAGGAGGCGCCCGCGACCAGGTGGCCTATCTTTCAAGGCGTCAGCTGTGCGGCAGGATAAATGTCTCGAATCCGGATACGCGTCTCGCCGCGCTCGAAGCCGATATAAAAAGGGAAGTGAATGAGTTCGGGCGTACTGCCGAGGGGCTGATGAGAAATGTTACTGCTTTCGGTGTCCGTATTGCTGCTGCCCACCGCCATCCCCAGACCTGTTTTGTTGATGTCTCTTTTTCGTGCTGGGCCAATAGGAAGGCACGATTGATCTGGTAGCGCACTACTTTCTATATATCACTTAACTACGAGCACGGGGCACTTGGAATAGTCTACGACTTTGCCCGATACGCTGCCGAGAAGAAATTTTTTTGTCCCATGCCGGCCGTGGGATCCCGTTACAATCAGGTCCACTTTCATCTTCTGCGCAGTCTCCAGTATCTTTTCAGCCGGATCTCCCTGTCTGATGACGGTCTTTACATCTATTGATTTACCTGAAAGAGACTTCCTGATTTTTTCCATTGCATCGGTTGTTTCGCGAGTAAGGGAATCGGAAATCCGGTTGCGGTCGACGTCGGCCAGCTCCGTCAGGTAAAGTTCAGGCACGACGGCGAGGATGGTCAGCGCAGCATTGAAGCTTGTGGTGAGCTCAATAGCTTTTTTCAATGCCTTGTCGGACGATTTTGAACCGTCGTGGGCAACCAGAATTTTTTGCATTTTGTCCCTCCTTAGAGATGAAGATGCTTATCTCAGGCCGGTGAGAACAGTACATTAAAGCCGTAAGGCGCCATAAAGTATGCAGACACACCGGCACGTTATTTTACCATATTCCGTCTCGCCTTAACAAAAAGGCGAATAGGTGTTCCCTTAAAAGAATAGCGAGTTCTCAGGGCTTTTTCAATATAACCGAGCTGAGGGGCCTTTACCCCTGAAGGATAATTTACAAAAATCCTGAAAGTGGGCGGCTCGATGCCTGTCTGTGTGATGTAGTAAAATTTCAATTCCTTTCCGCGGTAAAGAGGAAAAGGCTTTCGTGACAGGGCTTTTAAGAGAAGCTCATTGAGCTCGTGTGTCCTTATCCTCCTGCGGCGTTCCGACATTATTTCCCTGATGATCGGAAAGATGTTCGTGATCCGCGTCTTTTTCAGCCCCGATGCAGTTATCCACGGGACGTATTCCATGAACCAGAGTTTCCGTTTGATCTCATCGGCCAGGCGTTTGTATGCGGCTTCAGGATCTTCCACAAGATCCCATTTATTGAAGAAAAGGACCAATCCTTTGCCAAGATCCTCGGCCATGCCCGAGATCTTTTGTTCCTGGTCTCCGATTCCCCTGGAGGCATCCACGACAACTATGACAATATCGGCTCTCTCAATACTTCTCATTGTCCTCATCACCGAAAGCCCTTCGACCGAGTATTGTCGCGGCTTCTTCCTGATGCCGGCGGTGTCGATGAACAGAAACTTTTCGCCGTAGTATGTGCAGACCGAATCTATCGCATCCCGCGTTGTACCGGGCAGGGGGCTGACGATAAGTCTTTTTTTGCCCAGAAAGGCGTTTATCAGCGTTGATTTGCCTACATTCGGCTTTCCGATCACTGCAATCTTCGGCAGGTTTTGAAAAGCCGGGTCGAGGACTGACTCGGAAGCCGGCAGTTCAGCGGCTATCCTTTCCATCAATTCTTCAAATCCGAGGCCGCTGACTGCTGAAACCGGGTGGATGTCGCCGGCGCCAATCGTATAAAAATCGATGATGTTGTTTTCCCTTGACGGGACATCGATCTTGTTGACGACCCAGAAGACCTTTTTCCCCGATGTCCTCAGGAAATCAGCCATTTCGCGGTCTGACGGTATTAATCCCTCCTTGCCGTCCAGCAGATGAATTATGAGGTCTGCCTCCTCGATCGCGAACAACGCCTGCTCGCGCACCTGGTCGGCGATCTGCCGCTCCTCGTGCGGGAGGCCTTCAGGATAAAATCCGCCGGTATCGATCACCGTGAATCTCCTGTTTTCCCACTCTACAAATCCGTAATTCCTGTCGCGCGTTACACCCGGCGTCTCCTCGATTATTGCCGCAGGCTTGCGCTGACCTACCTTTTTGATCATGCGGTTGAAGAGGGAGGACTTGCCGACGTTCGGCCTGCCGATAATTGCAACTATGGCGCTCATTGCTTCATCCTGTTCTCAGCGATGCCGTAGGCTTTGATCTTTTTGTGCAGATTGCTGCGCTCGACGGCAATGGCGTCGGCTGTCTTCGAAACATTCCAGTCGTTGTCCTGCAGTTTTGTCAGAATGAATTCCTTCTCAAAGGCATCGCGTGCCTCTTTCAGGGTTATAAAGGAGCTGAAATCATTTCCGGCAGACCTTGCCGGTCCGAGCATGCCTAGGGCCGATATGTCAGCAGCGCTTATATCAGAAGACGGCGTCATGATGAGCAGTCGTTCGATAGCATTTCTGAGCTCCCTGATATTTCCGGGCCAGTTGTATGACTGAAATAGGCGTATTGCGTCAGGGCTGAGCTCCTTGGGTCTGGTTCCGCTTTCCGACGATAATAGCTCAATGAAGTATTCAGCCAGTTGCTGAATGTCTTCTTTTCTTTCACGCAGCGGCGGCACGTTCAGCGGGATTACATTGAGGCGGAAAAAGAGGTCCTCTCTGAAACTGCCCTTCTTCACCTCCTCGGCGAGGTCTTTATTCGTCGCCGCGATAATCCGTACATCAACCTTGATATTCTTCCCACCGCCCACTCGCTGGAAAACTTGGGTTTCAAGCACCCTCAACACTTTCGCCTGGGTCTGAAGGGCCATATCCCCTATCTCATCCAAGAAAAGAGAGCCCTCATTAGCAAGCTCGAATTTCCCTATCTTGCGTTCAGAAGCCCCTGTAAAGGAACCTTTTTCGTGGCCGAACAGCTCGCTCTCGATCAGCTCCTGTGGAATAGCTGCGCAATTCACCTCGACAAACGGGCCGTTTGCCCGCGGCCCATTTTCATGAAGCTGTCTGGCCACAAGCTCTTTGCCGGTGCCGCTTTCCCCAAGAATGAGCACCCGTGAGCTGCTTTGAGAGGCCATCTCGATCTGCTTTCTCAGGGCGCGCATTTTTTCGGACTCTCCGACCAGCTTCCATTTCTTGCCGAGGTCGGCCCTCAGCGTTCTGTTCTCGACTTCTAGTTTGCGGCGCTCCAAGGCTCGTTGCGCTACGAGCAGCACTTTTTCAAGGGAGAGCGGCTTTTCGAGAAAGTCGTATGCCCCTAGCCGGGTCGCTTTTATCGCCAGCTCTATATTGCCATGTCCGGATATGATGACAACAGGGAGGTCCCGGTCAATCTCGCCTATTTTAGTTAAGGCCTCTATGCCGTCCATCTCAGGCAGCCACACATCCAGAAAAACGATGTCCGGCATTCGCTCTTTGAGCAGGGATATGCCATCTTCTGCAGTGGAAGCGGTAAGTGTTTCATACCCCTCATCTTCGAATATGCCCGTCAGGCTTTCTCTTATTCCTTCTTCATCGTCAACTATCAAGACTGTTTTTTTTGCCATGCGAGTTCTCCTTTGCTATGTGCCGATAGGAATTTCGATGGTAAAAATGCTGCCTTGCGGTTGGTTATCGCGCACGATTATGCGCCCGCCGTGGTCTCCGGCGATCTTGCTCGATATGGCCAGCCCCAGCCCTGTCCCGCCTTTGCGTTTTGAGAAATACGGTAGAAAGAGTTTTTCTTTCTCATCATCCGGAATGCCGGGGCCTGTGTCGGATATATCCACAAAAACCAGGTAATCACCCTTTCTGACCGAGATGTTTATCTCGCCGGCCTGCTTCATTGCAGCTATGGCGTTATCGAGTATATTTATAAGTGCACGTCTGATCTGCTCGGCATCGATGTTGACCTTTGGAAGATCAGGTCCTGCTTCAACATTCAGCCTGATCTCCTTATAGCCTCTGTAAAGCGCAGCAACGGAATCCACAAGTTCGCTCAGATCTGCAGGGGCCTTGTTTATCTCCGGCATCTTTCCATATTTCGAGAAAATATCGACAAGCCTTCTGAGGTCCTCGACTTCGGCGATTATCGTTTTGGTCGATTTTTCTAATACAGCCCCGAAGTCTTCATCCCTGTTCTGCCATTTCTTGATCAATCTTTCTGTCGAAAGCTTTATGGGCGTCAGCGGGTTCTTAATTTCATGGGTGATCCTGCGGGCCACCTCCTGCCAGGCTTCTGCTTTCTGGGCCTTGATTACATCGGTAAGATCATCGAAAACGACGAGCATCCCCAGCGCGGAAGATGCATACGACTCGCGGATGCCGGAGATTGTGACCCTTACTATCAGCGGCCTGCCGCCCGGGTTGACCCGCACTTCACGTGTTACTTCTCGGACTTCCTTGCCCTCGATATCCCTGATCATTCTAAGCAGATCGTCCGAATGCAGTTCTGCTATAAGCTTCCTGTAGTCCATGCCGACGACACGGGTTTCTTTCAGGTCCAGTATTGCGCAGGCGGATTTGTTGATGGTCAATATGCGGCCGCTGTTATCCAGAAAGATAACGCCTGATGTTATGTTCTGAAGGATGTTTTCGAGATAAAGCCTCCGCCTGTCTGATACCTCGTAGGCCTCTTCGAGGGATGCCTTGTTGTCCTTTAGCTGTGCGACCATCTGGTTGAACGATCCGACCAGCAGGCCGATTTCGTCCTTGCTTGTAACTTCCACCTGCACGTCGAGGTCGCCTGAGGCGACTTTAGCCGTCGCCATTGCAAGGCCCTGAATCGGGGTCGTGATATCCCTCGATATTTTCAGGGATACCCACAAGCTGCTGAAGACCATTATTAAAGTCAAGAATCCGAGAGTGAGCACGTAAGTGAGTTTAAGCGGCTTTTGCAGTTCGCCAAGCTTCAGATATTCCTCATGGATGGACCGCAGCTTTTCGGACTTGGCAGCTATTGATGCGGGAACATGAATATCGGCAAGCACTATACCGCCGCCGGAGCTGGGGACTGCGGCCCTTATCATATCGCCATCCGGCATGGATATTACCTCGGTGCTTTCTTTGCCTTCGAAGGCTTCCCTGACAACATCGCTTGCATCACGGGGCAAGACGTTCAGCTTCCTGATCGTGAGTCCGGGAGCTGTCACGGTGGCGCCTCGCGCCGCCTCGCGGCCTGCCGTCAGGACCCGCTCCCTTTCCAGATCATAGAACGAGCGCGCCAGCTCGACAGACCTGTCTATCGGTTCGCGCAATTTCGGAGAGAACAAACGATTGAAATAGTCCGTCGCAAGCCCGCTCGCCGCAAGAAACAGGAAGATCGAGGGGATCAATATCAGGGTCATAAAGATAGCTACGAGCTTAGTCCTGAACTTGTATCCGGGGACTTTCAGATGCATGTCGACAAAGAGGCGATAAAGGTTTTTGCCGACAAAGAATATCAGTGTCAGGAGCGCAGCAATATTGACGGTCAGCAGCCCTGTGAGCACAATGCGCGTTGTGACATCAAGGCTTGGAAGCTTGATGAAATGAATCTGGATAGCTGTTATCAAAACAACGAGCAGGATAAGCGAGATCGTGATGATAAGAGGTTTTAATATATTCATTTGGCCTCTTTGTGTTCAGGCACCCTGAAATGCGTCGAGTCTTTGGACAGGCTGAACTCCTTGCTCGGAGTGAAGAACAACAGGTAGCCAATGACAGGCGGCAGTTTCTTCAGATTGGATTCCACAGTTACTTTGATGTAATAATCGTCCGCTTCCAATGCCTTAATATTTGTCAACTTGAGATCGGATATGTTCATGGCCCACGCCATCATCGAATCAAGGTCCTTAAAGCGTTTTATCGTCCTTATATTTCCTTCGGTACTTGTCCCGACGTATTCGCGTTTTATCGGGTCGCTCTGCAGCACGCGCACTATTTTTTTCCCAAGCACAAATTCGTCTGGCCAGATGCTCCAATGCCTGAAAAGATCTATGTAGAAGACAAGCTCCTTCGAAAGGCCGCTATTTAAATCGTCGATCAGTTTCTGGTCCGGTAGAAGCGCTGCTGTTACTATCACTTCATTGCCGGCTTGCCTGACTACAACCGGAGCAATTTCGGAAGCGGCAGCCGCACCCAGTATAGGAAGGGAAGCTGCAACCATGAACGCAACCAACAGTATGGTAGACTTCAAGAGTCGCACCAGTGCTACGGCTCGCTCGGCGCACAATGCTTTGCCATGTACGGTTTTCATAATTCGGGCATTACCCTTTGACATATAAAGAATAAATCAAACTCCATTATAACACAGCACAAAGTGGGGAAATTCCGCCGCAAAACGGTTATCATGTAATAACAATAAGAAAAAAATGGAGGAGTATCATGGAGATTAGGGCGGTCAGGATAGACATTCCGGAAGGCTGCAATATAATCCTGGGTCAGACCCACTTTATCAAAACGGCGGAGGACCTTTATGAGGTGATGGTCACATCGGTACCGCAGGCCAGGTTTGGAGTTTCGTTTACCGAGGCATCCGGTCCATGCCTGATCAGGAGCGAAGGGAATGACGATGCCCTTTCAGCCGCCTGCATCAGAAATCTTCAGGCGATAGGAGCAGGACATGTGTTTTGCATCCTGATCCGGGACGCGTTCCCGATAAACGTGCTAAATCGCATCAAGGACTGTCCGGAGGTGTGCTCTGTCTATTGCGCTACGGCAAATCCCCTGGAGGTGATCGTTGCTTGCACGGAACAGGGAAATGGTATCATAGGGGTTGTTGACGGTTTTCCCCCGAAGGGCGTTGAAGGGGACGAAGATAAGACAAAGAGGAAGGAATTCCTGAGAAAGATAGGATACAAATTGTAATTCGGAGGATGAACTAAGGAGGATTTATGCTGCCCAATCTGAAATATGATGAAAAGGGATTGATCCCGGCCATCATACAGGACGCTGAAAACGGGGATGTCCTGATGATGGCATATATGAACGAGACCTCTCTGAAACAGACCCTTGAGAGCGGCTATACCCACTTCTGGTCGAGGTCGCGCCAGAAGTACTGGAAGAAAGGCGAGACGTCCGGGGCCGTTCAGGAGGTTAAAGAGGTCTTATTCGACTGTGACGCCGACACTCTTTTGATAAAGGTTAAGCAACAGGGCGTCGGAGCGTGCCATACTGGAAACCGGACATGCTTCTATACCGAAATCCCACGATAGCGGTACAATAAGCCGGCTGCAAACGGAGAGATGTCGTATGAGCGATTGTGTTTTTTGCAGGATAGTGCAAAGGCAGAGGCCGGCAAGGATTCTCTACGAAGACGATGCCATTCTTGCCTTTGAGGACATCAACCCGCAGGCGCCTGTGCATGCTCTGTTAATACCGAAGAAGCATATAGCCACTTTGCTTGACATTACAGACGAGGATGCCTCGGTTTTGGGCCGCATGCTGCAGGTTGCCGACAGGATAGCAGCCGACAAGGGCATTGCAGACAGAGGGTTCAGGATAGTCAACAACTGTAATCCAGCAGGCGGCCAGACTATCTATCACATTCATTTGCACCTGTTGGGAGGCCGGCAGATGCGCTGGCCTCCCGGATAGGCTGCTCTTTTGAGAACGATTTGACAGACTCTTCCTTAAGCTCATGGCTGGCCAAAAGTCGCTAAATATCATAAACAAGAAGACGGTATGGGAAGGAAACTTCATCCGGGTCGTCTTACTTGAATACTGCGATGAAAGTGGCAATGTACGGCGCTGGGAGGCGGTCGAACGGGTTAACTGCGATGGGATCGTAGCTGTAATTCCGGTGACCGAAGAGGGCGAATTATTGATGATCCGGCAGTTCCGGCCTGCGTTGAACAATTATGTCATTGAATTTCCGGCAGGCTTGAACGACAAAGGCGAGAGTCTTGCCGATGCAGCCCGGCGCGAGTTGATCGAAGAGACAGGATATGTCAGCGATGAATTAGAACTAATGGCGGAAGGTCCGGTTTCGTCAGGGCTTTCGACTGAAGTCCTGACCGTCTTTCTTGCAAAAAAGGCGGTGCCTGCGTCAGCAGCGCTCAGGGAGCGATATCCGATTGAAGAGACTGAAGATATTGAGGTGATCAAATGCCCCCTGATGTCAGCATACGAAACAATCAACGAGTATCTGAAAAAAGGGGATGCGGCTGATCTCAAGATTTATGGCTTTATAGAACTTGCCCAGAAAAGGATGGACAGCTGGTAAGAAGGATCAGAGGGCGGCAGAATAGCCGCCCCCACAGCTATGGCTCTTACTCCAATTTTATCGCTTCCACAGGACATACGTTCATCGCCTCTTCGCAATCGCATGTGTCGCACTTGCCAGGGCCTATCACCCACGCCTTGTCGTCCTTTAATTCGAAGACCTCCGGGCATAGCTCCACGCACGAACCGCAGCCAATGCATAGATCGAAATCAACTACCGGTGTCGACATAAAACCCTCCCCTGTTCGCGTAATAGATACAATATAACAGATACGCAATCCTTGTTCAACCGGACGCCCTTGCTATACTATATGCTATACGTATTGATTTTACATGCGGTTTAGGATAAGTTATAAAAGCCGTCAAGTTTCGGCATGCGGGGGATGGATGGACATCAGGGCGTACGTGACTCAGAAGGCGATCGAAGCCAAGGCAGGTGCCAGATGCCTGGTAAAGGCTTCATCGGAACACAAGAACAGGGTGCTTGCCAGAATTGCGGAAGCCCTTAAGGAGAAATCCGCCGACCTTATCAGAGAAAACCGCAAGGACGTCGAGTTTGCAGAACAAAAGGGCCTTTCGCGGGCCCTTATTGACCGCCTGACCATTACCGAAAAAAGGATTTTAGAGATGTCGCGGGGCCTGGAAGAAGTAGCTCAGCTTTCGGACCCGGTCGGTGAAATTGTAAGGATGATCAGAAGGCCTAACGGCATGGAAGTGGGGAGGATGAAGGTCCCCATTGGTGTGATTGCCATTATCTATGAATCGAGGCCTAATGTGACGGCTGACGCGACCGGTTTGTGTCTCAAGGCGGGCAATGCTGTTGTCCTGCGTGGCGGTTCAGAGGCTATCAATTCAAACAGGGCTGTAGTAGGCATTATGAGAGATGTTGCAAAGGCAGAAGGTCTTCACGAGGGGGCTATTACTTTTATCGACATACCTGACCGCGATGCGATCATGGAGATGCTCAAGCTCGAAGGCATTATTGACCTTGTGATCCCGCGCGGCGGCGAGGGGCTCATCAGGACGGTTACCGAGAATTCCAGGATACCGGTGCTGAAGCATTATAAGGGCGTCTGTCATGTGTTTGTCGACCGCGATGCAGACCTCGAAATGGCATCGAACATATGCTTCAATGCAAAGGTCCAAAGGCCGGGCACGTGTAATGCTATGGAGACAATGCTGGTAGACAAGGCGATAGCCGGTCAATTTCTTCCCGGCATGATCGACCGTTTCCGCAAGGCCGGCGTGGTACTTTGCGGCTGTTCCAACACTTTGGCGATTTCGCCCGATATCAAAGAAGTATCTGAAGAAGACTTCGTGAAGGAATATCTCGATCTGGTACTGAATATCAGGATCGTCAGGGATATAGACGACGCGATGGACCATATTGCTGCTTACGGCTCCGCGCATTCCGATGCCATCGTTACTAAAGATTATGAAAAAGCCACAAGGTTTTTGCGAGAGGTTGATTCTGCAGCGGTTTTTGTCAACGCTTCCACACGCCTTAATGACGGGTATCAGTTCGGCTTGGGTGCCGAGATCGGCATATCGACCGACAAGATACATGCCCGGGGCCCTATGGGGCTTGAAGAACTTACATGTACCAAATTTGTCGTATTCGGCCATGGGCAGCTCAGAGAATAATTGACGGAACAAAAAAGGAGGAAGGGTGCTATGCCGGAAAAACTCAGCTATGAAGACTTTATCAAAAAAGCGATCGTAAGTCTCAGGAAAGAGGGATTCAAGGGTATACATACGGTCTATTCCGGATTCAATGAGGCCTTCAAGAAATATTATGATGGTGAAGACCCGATAAAGATAACGAACCAGCTTGCTTCGGAAAGCAAGATCGTTATCAGGCCTGTTAAGGGCGGCGTTATGCTCTATCTGCCCGAGGATGCCCCTGCTGCCAAGAGCCGCGGTGAGGATGCTCTGGGTAAAATGGGGTTGTAGCCTATCGGGATTAATCCAGATCGTCGACTGGTGAAGCCTGCATCTCAGGAGTTTTCGTCCTGAGGCGGCGCTGCTTAATCGACTTAATCTGCATTTATCTTTATTAGAGTGAACCGGCGATGAGGCTTGGAATATTCGGCGGGACCTTCAATCCCGTTCACTTCGGGCATTTGCGCGCTGCCGAGGAAGTCAGGCAGCTCCTGAGTCTTGACAAGGTAATTTTCATACCGTCAGGCAATCCGCCCCTAAAATCGTCGGCACTTGCGGAGGCATCTCACAGGTATTCGATGACACGGCTGGCCACAGGGTCCAACATCTATTTTCTGGTCTCGGACCTTGAAATGAGGCAGGACGAAAGGTCCTATACTGTCAGCACAGTCGATAATTTGCACCGGATATATCCTGAGGATAAACTATTTCTGATTTTGGGTCTTGATGCATTTATGGACCTGCCCCACTGGAAAGAGCCACGCCGGCTTGTCTCTTCGATAAGCTTTATTGTTGTTACAAGACCCAGCTGCTGCGAATCCGAGCTGACCGCATCGCCTTTTGTCGAGGCAATACGGCCTTCTGACAAGCCGGGGATAGATTCGCTTGTCCTCAGGGGCGGAATGGAGTCGTATGTGGCCAGGGTGAGCATGTTCGATATCTCGTCAACGATGATCAGGCGTTTGACCAAAGAGCGGATGAGCATCAAATATCTGTTGCCGGAATCCGTCGAGCAATATATACATTCTCATAACCTCTACTGCGAGTAACATGGTATCACTTGAAGGGCTGATAAATAATCTGGATGAAGCGGTCTGCCTGTTTGACGGCAAGGGGCGGCTTGCTTTCATAAATAAGGCCGGGGAGGAGTTCTTCGGGAGGGGTCTCAGGGAAGTCAAAAACTTGCCTCTGAGCCATCTTTTTGGGGGCAGCGACGAGATCGAGATGCTCTTTCAAAAAACGCTAGTAGAAGGCAGGCTTTACAACTGCAAGGAGATGGAAATCGATATCGGCAGGATCGTAACCGTAGACCTTCATATCGCCCCGTTTTACTTAGCCGACAATCTGGAGGGCGTAATCTTCTGTATGAGAGAGAACCTTTCTCTAACCGAAAGGGAAGACTATCAGTTCGACCATCTTCTCTATCTGCTCGGCTCGCTCGCTCATGAAATAAAAAACCCTCTCAGCGGAATAAAAGGGGCTGCGCAGATTTTGAAGTCTTCTCCGGGCAGCGCTTCCGAAGGGGAGTGTGTCAACCTCATACTGAAGGAGGCTGACCGGCTGAATGCAGTTCTTCAGGGATATCTGACTATGACCAGGCTGCCCCGTTTCCACCAGCTTAATATACATGAGGTAATAGAATATGCCCTCAGGGTAATGGATTCCGCCCTGAAGGAACGAGCCGTTGCTATCGAGAAGTCTTATGATCCCAGCCTGCCGTACATATCGGGCGATGAGGGCAAGCTGATGCAGGTCTTCATCAATCTGATCAAGAACGCAGTCGAGGCGACGGAAACGGTGAAGCATAACAGAACCCTGAGCATATCTACGCGACCGTCGAACGAATATGTGTTAATATATGACGACTCGGGGCCGGGCAAGAGCAAGAAGAGAACGCGGAAGAGACGGTGGGTCGTAGTCAATTTCCAGGATTCGGGGATCGGCCTCAGCAGGGACGAAATAGGCAGGATTTTTCTGCCTCTCTACACCAAGAAGGAAAAAGGCAGCGGTCTGGGGCTTGCCCTTTCAAAGAAGATCATAAAAGACCATGGCGGGATCATTAAGGTGAAAAGTTCAGTCGGAGAAGGTTCTGTATTCAGCGTGTACCTCCCGCTTCCGCCTACCAGTACCCAGGAATGACAAGGCTAAGCCGGTAGACAAAATGGACAAAAAGATTCTTGTAATAGATGATGAAGAGAGCGTTGCCTGGGTCATAAGGAAGACGCTGGAACCGCTAGGCTATGACGTAGTTGTAAAAACGACCATCAAAACAGGTCTGAAGGCCCTCGACAAGTTCAATCTGATACTGCTTGATCTGATGCTGCCTGACGGCAACGGCATAGAAGCCCTTCAGGAGATACGTATTTTCAATCCTAACGCCCTCGTTATTATTGTAACGGCTCATGGCAGGATGGAGAGCGCTGTGGAAGCCATGAAGGAAGGGGCTTACGACTACCTTGAGAAGCCCTTTGACATAGACGAGCTGAAGATCGTTGTTGAAAAGGCCTTTCGCGACATCTCTATGAGAGAGGAACTGCTGAAGCTGCGGCAGACCAAGGAGGAGACGAAAAGCTCCGAGATTGTCGGCAAAAGCAAAGGCATGATGAAGGTGTTTAAGGAGATAGGCCGCGTAGCTACAAAGGACGTTACAGTGCTTATATCCGGCGAAAGCGGCACAGGCAAGGAACTTGTAGCCCGCGCTGTCCATAACAACAGCAGACGAAAATTTGGGCCCTTTATTGCGCTGAACTCCGCCTCTATCCCCAGTGAACTTCTCGAAGCTGAGCTGTTCGGATGGGAAAAAGGGGCATTTACAGGCGCATCCGAAAAGACTGCAGGCAAGATTCAGGCAGCCGATGGCGGTTCGCTGTTTCTCGATGAGATATCGGAGTTGAACATAGACCTTCAGGCCAAACTGTTGCGGTTTTTGCAGGAGAAGGAATACAGCCCCCTGGGCAGCAGCAAGATAATCAAGGCGGATGTGCGCATTATTGGCGCAACCAATAAAGACCTGATGTTGTGCGTCAAGGGCGGGCATTTCAGGGAGGACCTTTATTACAGGTTCAACGTAATTGACATAAGGGTGCCGCCGCTCCGGGACAGAAGAGACGATATTGTGCCGCTGGCCAGGCACTTCTTGAAAGAGTCTGTAAGGACTTTCGAGCTCCCTCCGAAAGACTTTTCGAAGGATGCCGAGAAGGCGCTTTCGCAGTATGATTGGCCCGGCAATGTCAGGGAACTGGAAAATACCGTCAAGCGCACCTCGATCTTGTCAAGGGACAGCGTGATCGAGAGAAGGGACCTCTTCAGCAATGATTACAACTCCTGCTCGGTGAAGGAATTTCTCGAGGAAAAGCTGAACGGGTTTCTCACCGAGATGAAGAAACTCGATAAATCGAACCTATATGAGACAGTCATTTCCGAGGTCGAAAAGGCACTTTTCAGCATTGTTCTTAATGAGACCGAAGGTAATCAGGTTGGAGCTGCCAAGATACTCGGGATCAACCGCAACACCCTCAGCAAGAAGATGAAGGAATATAAAATTATTTGATTTAGAAACCAAAAGTATGGTATAAAAACAAGTTGATTGCCGTCGGTTTGATCGATGGTTCTCCATGCCCTTTTCTTTGAGAAAGGGCTTTATATCCATGTGGAGGCAGTTGATGAATTTCTATGAAACCGTTGTAATTCTCTCCCCCTCACTCAGCGACGAGGAAGCCAAATCTGTGGTGGATAAGGTAGCCGACATTATCAAAACCTCAAACGGTGAAGTGTTCAAAATCGATGTCTGGGGCAAGAGGCGTCTCTCGTACGAAATGAACAAGCAGAAAATGGGCAATTATGTTTTTCTGCTTTATAAGGCGTCTGCGGACACGATTAAGAAGCTTGAAGAGCATTTCAAAGTCCTGGATACTATCCTTAAGTTTATGGTTATCAAACTCGGCAAGAAACAGATTGCTGCATTGCCCAAGGAAATCAGCGGACTGCCTTCAACCCCTGAAGAGGCACCTGCCGCCGCAGGTAAAGAGGGCGTATAATGTTTAACCGCGTCATCCTCATAGGCAATCTCACCAAAGATCCCGAGGTCAGATATACACCCGGAGGAACGCCGGTCGCCACTCTCTCCATTGCCGTTAATTCCAAATTCAAATCCGGCGATGACTGGAAGGAAGAAACCCTCTTTATAGACGCCGTAATTTTCGGCAAACAGGCCGAGGCCTGCGGGCAATATCTCAGCAAGGGCCGGAGCGTGCTTGTGGAAGGCCGTCTGCGCGAGCGGAGATGGGAGTACGAAGGCCAGAAGAAGAGCAAGATGGAGATTGTAGCCAACACTGTCAGGTTCCTTTCCAAGAAAGATTCATCGCCGGGCGGACCGACGTCCACTGATGTCGGCATGCCGGACGAGATCTCGGATGTTGAACCATTCTAAATCAATAAACCCGGAGGAGATTATATAATGCAGCCCAAGAGATTTCAGAGAAGGAAGTTTTGCAGATTCTGCGCCGACAAGATAGCGTTTATCGACTATAAGGACACCAAGGTCCTTCGCGGTTACATGACGGAGCGCGGCAAGATACTTTCCAGAAAAGTCACCGGCACCTGTTCTGTGCATCAGAGGGAGTTGACCACAGCGGTCAAAAGGGCGAGGAACATTGCGCTGATACCGTTTATGGAAAGGTAAGATGAGAATTCCGAAGAGCTGGGTCCCGACCATGGCAAGGAGGATAGCCGAGAACCTTGTGAGAAAGGAGCTGGTCGAATCCGCAGTGCCCTTGGAGACCCTGATTTCGGAAACTGAAAGGCTTTTGCTCGAAGAATTGATGGTGGAAGACAGACTGAATGATGAAGTCCGTCAGATACTCAAGAAGTTTGAGCCGGAGATAGAAAAGGGCAGGCTCGACTACCGAAAGCTTTTCGATATGACTAAACAGAAGATCGTGAAGGAGAGAAACATAATCTTATGATGCTCTCCGATGATAAGATAACCCACACGACACATATGCTGCTCAAGGGTTTGCTCGACAACAAACTGTTCACGGTCAAGGTTGATGACAGCGAGATTCGGCGCGAGATAAAGAAGACTATATTCAACGAACTTAAAATCGGAGAAGATATAGACGAAACTGTGACCAAGAAACTCCTCTCTTTTTCAAGAAAGCTGGTAGAGGGCAGCCCGGAATGGGAAGTCCTTTACAAGAAATTTTATGAGGAAGAGGAGGTAAAAAAGGGACGGAAGTAGTGTTGTTCGTTTCAGAAGTTTCAGACGAAGATGCAAAACGGGAGCGCAATGCGGCGCGTGCCCTTCGCGCAAGCGCTTGGTGGAAGAGAAAATGCTCCCGGGGAAGATGTTACTACTGCAATGCCTCAATCCCTCCGAAAGAGCTTACCATGGACCATATCGTGCCGATTATCCGGGGCGGCAAATCAGTCAGAAATAATATTGTAACCGCCTGCAAGGAATGCAACAACAAAAAGAAGCATCTCCTGCCCATAGAATGGGAAGAGTATCTGTCTAATCTCTGATCCTGAAGAATTGTCGAATTTCAGCCAAAAACTCGGCTTTCGCGCGCTGAATTAACCCTTGTGCAGCAAAAGATAAGCACGCTCCAGCAAACAAATGTCTCATCAGTAGATGGCGACGTAGTTTTGTTTGAAGAAAATGAAAGTATAATTTCTATAAGCTCTCTGTACGACGAGGAGGAACCATGAAACGCATTGCTTTAATAGGACTTGGCACGATGGGAACCGGGATAGCCGGTAATCTGCTCAAGGGCGGCTTTGAGTTGCATGTATATAATCGCACCAAAGAGAAGGCTGCGGCCCTGGTTTCACAAGGGGCGAAATGGGCGGAATCGCCTGCTGCAGCCGCTTCTCGCGCAGAAATGGTTATTGTTGTTGTCGGGGATGACACTGCATCAAAGGCTGTCTGGTTCGGTCCAGAAGGAGCGCTTGAGGGTGCTAACCCGGGAACATACGCTGTCGAATGCAGTACGCTCTCGCTTGCATGGGTGCGCGAGCTTCATTCGGTGGTGCAGGCGAAAGGCTTGAAATTTGCCGATTGCCAGATGGCAGGCAGCAAGCCCGCTGCGGCTGCCGGGACCATGCAGCTGTACGTTGGCGCTGAACCGGAGGATTTCGCGGCTATCCAACCTGTCCTCGGCAGTTTCAGCAGGGGGCAGATACACTTCGGGCCGCCATCATCCGGCGCGACTTACAAGCTCATCAACAACATGATGGCAGCTGCCCAGGTTGCAGCGCTTGGGGAAGGAATGGCCCTTGCTGAAAAGGCCGGACTGAATATGGACAAGGTTTTACAGGCGATCAATGAAGGCGTTCTGGCAAGCATGGTAGTAAAGATGAAAGCGCCTAACATAATAGATCGCAGGCATGCCGAGGCTCTGTTCGCCCTTCGATGGATGCATAAGGACATGACATATGCCCTGCGCATCGGAGATGAACTGGACGTGCCGCTGCCTGTGTCGGCTGAAGTGCGCGAGATGTTCCGCATGGCGATGCAAAAGGGTCTTGGCAACCTTGACTGGTCTGCAATCGGTGAGATTGTGCGCGGGTAGGTTTAAGCCCGGTATGGCGCTAACGCTGCATTTGGCCTTGGTTTCATTGACAAGCATCAGCGCATTTTGAGATAATAACAAGTTTCCTGGGTAGCTCAGCTGGCAGAGCGGGTGGCTGTTAACCACTTGGTCGGGGGTTCGAGTCCCTCCCCAGGAGCCACTTTCTTTTTTTCAATCATTATCTTATTTTTAGCCGGCAATCCAAAAAAATCTCTTGACAATCAGGTTTGAAATCTTTATTCTTAAATCAGGACAAAACCAGTCCTGATTATGGAAATAACACGAGAAACAGATTACGCAATACGATGTCTCCTCTATCTGTCGAAAAAAAAGGGGCTGCCGACTGTTGTCGACGAGATAGCCCAAGAAATGTCTATTCCCAAGAGTTTTCTTTCCAAGATCGTTCAAAAGCTGAGCCGCGCAGGCTTGCTTGAATCGTTCAGGGGCATTAAGGGTGGATTCAAACTGGCAAGAGAGCCCGAGGCGATAAGTTTACTTGATGTCATTTCGGCTATGCAGGGTCCTGTAGCATCTAATAAGTGTGCTGTTGACAGGAGGTCGTGCGGTTTCAGTTGTACTTGTGTTGTGCACCCTATATGGATAGAGTTAAGAAAAATGACTGAGGATTATTTAAGCAAGATAAATTTTGAAGATATGAAAGGCTACTGTCGTTAGCATGCATATTCAATTGGGGTCCCTTTGGGATCTTACAGCAATTCTTTAGTGGAGGCGAAAAATGGCTGATTATCAATACGATAATCAAACAGTGAAGGGCTTTATCGTCTCCTCGATCTTCTGGGGCGTGGTGGGAATAGTGATAGGTCTCTGGATCTCTGTCCAGATGTGGAACCCATCATTTAATTTCCCGCCATATTTCACGTTTGGAAGATTGAGGGTAGTGCACACAAACGGGCTTGCGTTCGGGCTCGGAATCGGTTCAATATTCGGACTGGCGTATTACATTGTTATGAGACTTGCCAAGCGGCCGCTGTTGCTGCCCAAACTTGCACGTTATCATCTTTATTTGTTCAACATTGCGATTGCATTGGCGGCACTGAGTCTCTTCCTGGGCATGAATCAGTCGAACGAATATGCCGAACTCGAGTGGCCGTTCGATATTGTGGTCGTCATTTTATGGGTCATGTTCGCGATAAATATCTTCGGAACAATACTAACGCGAAAAGAAGAACAGATGTATATTTCGCTCTGGTATCTGATCGCTACAGTCATCGCAGTTGCCGTGCTGTACATCGTGAACAATCTTTCGATCCCGGCAGGCATCTTCAAGTCGTACCATCTGTTTGCGGGTGTAAACAGCGCCAATGTGGAATGGTGGTATGGACACAACGCCGTAGGCTTTATCTTCACGACTCCGATACTGGCAATGTTCTATTACTTCCTGCCGAAATCCACGGGCATTCCGATATACAGCCATCGGCTGTCGATCATTGCGTTCTGGTCGCTGGTGTTCGCATATCTCTGGACCGGAGCGCACCATCTCGTGTACACTCCTCTTCCCGATTGGATCCAGACCTTGGGCATCGCTTTCACGATGTTTCTGATTGCCCCGTCGTGGGGCTCGGTTGTCAACGGGTATTACACTGTCGGCGAGGACTGGTCGAAGATGAGGACTAACTATCTCACCAAGTTCTTTCTCCTCGGCATCACATTTTACGGACTTCAGACCATTCAGGGGCCGACGCAGGGACTAAGGATCGTCAGCCAGCTGATCCATTACACCGACTGGGTCCCCGGTCATGTACACATGGGCACGATGGGCTGGGTTACCATGACGGTGGCGGCATCTATCTATTACGTAATCCCGAAGATTTATAATACCGAGATTTACAGCATAAAGATCGCGAACACCCACTTCTGGTTCGTGCTGATAGGACAGCTCATGTTTTCGATTACGATGTGGATTACCGGCATTCAGCAGGGCGCCCTGTGGAAGGCGGTCAATCCTGACGGCAGCCTCAAATACACCTTCATGGAGACGCTTGTCAAAAACTATCCCTTCTGGCAGATGAGGACGGTCGCCGGGCTCATCTTCACCGTCGGCATGCTCTTCTTCATTTACAACATTTACATGACGATCCGCAAAGGCAAGACCTTGGCGGCGGCACGGGCATAGGGAGGGCGAAATGTCAGGCGAATTTCATAAGAAGCTCCACAATAGTCCGATTCTGTTTGCCCTGCTCGCAACGATTGCAATACTTGTGGGCACTATAGTCACTATGTTTTATCCAATGATGACCGAGCAGATGCATCCGAAGCTCGAAAATCTGAAACCGTATACTGCGCTGCAACTGGCCGGCAGGGATGTTTACCAGCGGGAAGGCTGCAACAACTGCCACACGCAGACGGTGAGACCGCTGAAAACGGAGGTTATGAGATACGGTGAATATTCAAAGGCGGGTGAATTTGCGTATGATCATCCTTTTCTGTGGGGATCGAAGAGGACCGGGCCTGATCTGGCCAGGATCGGCGGCAAGTATCCGGACATGTGGCACTACCGTCATTTTGAAAATCCACAGGCCTTCTTTGCGCAATCCAACATGCCGAAATATGGCTGGATAAAGGACAGTAAACTCGATCCATCCGATGTTGAGGCGCATATGAAGGCTCTTGATTTCCCTTACACTCCTCAGGAAATTGCAGCCCTGAAGGACAAGACGGAACTGGATGCACTGGTTGCCTATATGCAGGTTATTGGGACAGCTGTTACCAAGAAGCCCGTTGCTGCTGAAAGTGCGGCTGCCGCGACTCCGGAACCTGTGAAGGTCCTTTTCGCGGTGGGAAAATACGACATGCCGGAAGATGCAAAAAAAGAACTCGCCGGGCTTGCTGAGGATATGAAGAAGACCGCGGGCGCTAGCGTTGTTATTTCCGGCTATACCGATAAGACGGGAAGCGCCGCCGCAAATGAAGAGCTTGCGAAGAACCGGGCCAAGGCTGTGCGCGATGTCCTACGCGCCGCCGGCATTTCTGACGACAAGATCACAATGAGGAAACCTGAGGTCATTACCGGCAGCGGCACTGACGAGGATGCGCGCCGCGTCGAAGCCAGAATCGAAACGAAGGCTTCGGGCGCTACCCCGGCAGCCAAAGTCGAGCATGTGGACAATCCGCTTGCGGGCAATCCGAAGGCTGTTCACGAGGGTGAAGAGCTTTATGAACACAACTGCGAGTCCTGTCACGGGAAGCACGGCAAGGGCGATATCGGACCGAGCCTTGTCGATCGTGAGTTCCTCTACGTCAAGAGCGATGTCCCTGACAATGTCTATTTTGACATTATAGACAAAGGCACTTCAGAGGGCGCTGTATTTGCCGGAAGAAAGGCAAAGGGCGGAATGCCGGGATACGACGGCCAGCTGGACAAAAACAAAATATGGTCTATTGTGGCGTACATTAGATCGATTCAGTCAAAATAAGGAGGCGGAAATGGCGGAAGATCTCGATGATTTGAGTGAGTTTCAGGTTGAAGAGAGCATAGACGCTGCCAGAAAGATTCCGAGGGGATGGCTTCTTCTGCTGTGGGGCCTGATCGTTTGGGGAATTTACTACGTGGCTGCCTATTCGCCGTCCTTTACCGGATGGACGCAGGCCAAGGCCTACGAGGAGTCAATAAAGAAATAGATCAAGTGCCGGCACCCCCGGTTTCTGCGCCTGCATCGGGCGGACCGGGGGCTTGGCCCGGAATGCAAACAGACGGGCCATAGACGTCAGGCACAAGTCATATCAAGGAGTTGACAATAATGAGCGCGCAGGCCTTTGCCTATTTCTTATTCGGTCTTATCCTTGTAATACTATTCGGTATAATAATCGGCTACTACTATTCAAAAAATAAAAAGCGTCATAAAAAGGTGGAAGAAGCCAAATTCAAAATGATGGACGATGATGATTAAGGCCATTCAATCCTGGAGGAGATTTGCGGCAATACTCCAGGCGATCCTGATGTTGGGTCTCCCTTTTGTGCAGATCCACGGTCAAAGCGCTCTGAGATTCGATGTGCCTTCACTGCAGCTTCACTTTTTCGGAGTTACACTATGGATGGAAGAGTTCTTTATCGTGCTGGCCGGGATCATATTTATCACATTTCTGATCGTTTTGCTGACTATCTTGTTCGGCCGGATCTGGTGCGGCTGGCTGTGTCCGCAGACAGTCATCGTGGACCTCAGCAGATTTGTCGACAGACTCGAAAGCAAAAGCGCTATTCACAAGGCTTCAGCATATGCGGCCATGTTAGCCATAACCGCGATCGTTGCCGCTGATTTGATTTGGTACTTCGTGTCTCCATATGAATTTATAGGCAGGCTTTTGGCCGGCGAACTCAGCGGCTTACTCTGGGGATTCTGGATAGTACTCACAGCCATCTTGTTTCTGAACTTTGCATTTCTCAGGCGGAGATTCTGTGCCACGGTCTGCCCTTATTCGAAGGTGCAAAGCGTGCTTTACGACGATAGGACACTTGTGATCGCCTTTGATGAAAAGCGCAAGGAGGAATGTATGAACTGTGCTGCGTGCGTCAAGACCTGTCCGGTAAATATTGACATAAGACATGGGCTGAATGCTGCTTGCATCAACTGCGCAGAATGCATTGACAAATGTGCAACTATGATGGGCAAAAGACAAAAGAATAGTTTGATAGGTTATTCCTTCGGCCTGTCCGGGGAGACGGGCAAACTCCTGAGACAGAATGTCCTGCTGATCGGCGCCATTGTTCTGGCTGCATTTGCATTTCTCTTGTATCTTTCTTTTTCCAGGGTTACGCTGGATGTGACTGTTTTGCCGAATCCCGCATTCACGCCCAGGGCATCCGCCGACGGCTCCATCGTCAACTCGTATATTCTGGCTATCGAAAACAGGGCAGACAAGGACGCCGATCTCATCATAAGCGCTGTGGGCAGTGAAGGAAGAATCATGGTGGCTCCGGACCGCACGCGAATCTTCAAGGGCGAGAGTAAAAAGGTTACTGTATATGTCACGGCAAAAAGTCAGACGGATCAGGGAAAGCCTCGGCAAATCGAGATTGACATTACGCCGGCAGGAGACAATGGCGCAAAAATACTGAAGTCGGCATATTTACTCATGCCGGGAGACTCCAGATGAGATATTTCATTGTTGTGATTGTATTGGTGGGCCTCGCGGCGGTGGCGGGCTCGATAATTGTAGGCAATCAATATTTCGACGGCCTCGTGATCGAGAAACCATATGAAATGGGCTTGGCGTGGGATCAGAGGAGGCATGAAAATGAGGCCGCCGGATGGAAGGTAGATGTTGCAAATAAGGAATTTGTAGTCGGGAAAAATGAAATTATATTGTCGGTGAGGGATGGGGCGGGTGACATGCTGAAAGATGCAGATGTTTCGATAGCGATCAGCAGGCCTTCAACAAAGCAATATGACAATACCTTCAAGGCAGCATGGTCTGCGGGATTTTATAAAGCATCGGTCGTGTGTCCGCTCTATGGATATTGGGACCTGAAAGTCGTTATCCTTAAGGATAGCAGACAGCACAGTTACGAGCAGAGAATCTTTGCTGACAAGGAGGTACAAAGATGAAAACGACGATTGTGGTGGCAGTTGTTGCAGCGTTTGTATTTGCATTTGCGGGTATGGCGATATCGGCGGAGTCACAGAAAAGGAATCCTTATGCAGGCAATGAGAAGATTGCCGAAGAGGGGTCGGAGATCTTCAAGATGAATTGCCAGACCTGCCACGGAGTCGGTGGAAAGGGCGATATCTGTCCGAATCTTACAACCAAGAGCAAGAAATTTGGTGATGGCGATCAGGACCTTTTCATGACGATATCAAAGGGTAGACCGGGTGGAATGCCCAGCTGGGACAGCGCCCTTGGTACTGAGCGAATTTGGAAGGTGATCACGTACATCAGGAGCATCGAGAAATAGTGTCGATGTCCGCCGGGACAGTGTTGTGCGGGGCCCGGATTGCGATCACTGCTCTGTGCTGCTGCCTGGTGCTTGCCTGGGAGATTGGTTTTTCGGCTGCGGAAGAAAAGTGCGATCTGCTTAAGGGCCCTTGTAAAAAGAAAGCCGGCGACATCGAGATTTCCCTCGATATCTCGCCAAAGCCGGTCAAAGCAATGGAGAGGCTTCTTTTTTCGGTATCCGTTAAAGGAGGACATACGGGAGAAACTTTGTTTCTTGATCTTGCCATGCCGGGCATGTATATGGGGAACAACCGTGTTTTTCTGAAAAAAGCAGGCGACGGTAAATATTACGGCAAAGGCATCATCCCACGTTGTCCTACCGGAAAGCCCCTTTGGTCCGCCACTATCGAACCGTCCGGCAAAACCAAAGTTGAATTCCCATTCGATGTCCTCTATTGATTCGATTTATTTGATGATGTTTATGACCGGACTGATGGGCGGTTTCGGCCACTGCATCGGCATGTGCGGTCCGGCCGTTACTGCGTATTCGATGGGGCTGGGCGAAAGAAAGGCAGCCGCCCATCTTCTCTACAGCCTCGGTCGAATCACGACCTACGGCATCCTTGGCGGGATGGTAGGCTTGACGGGTTCCTTCCTTGGTATCGCGAAATCTCTGGAAAGGCTGCAAGTTGCTGCTGTTGCTCTTGTGGGTTGTGCCATGATTGTTATGGGGATAAGCGTGATCGGATGGAGAGGATTTGTAACGGGCCCCGCGCCGGCATTCGGCGGACGCCTTAGTGCATTAGTTTTCAAGGCGATGAAGATCGTTTCGGAATCAAGAGGGCTCGGCATGTATTATCCGATGGGTTTGGTTCTAGGATTCATCCCCTGCGGCCTGCTCTATACGGTCTTGATCGCAGCTGCCGGCGCAGGCGCTGCGGCATCCGGCCCGGTGGAGGGCTTTCTCGGCGGACTGGTGATGCTCCTGCTTTTCGGCCTGGGGACAACGCCTGCCCTCTTCATGCTGGGCCAGTTGTCTTCTGCCCTGTCGGCGAAGTTGAGGGGAAGGCTGTACAAAGCGGCAGGCGTTATGATGATTGTGACCGGAGTTATCTATATCAACAGGTCGTTTCAATGAGCTTAGATGAAATGTGACCATTGTCTGCTCGAATTCCACGAGCGCGAAGCTGTCTATGGAGAGATCGCAAATGTCCGCAAGGTTTTTTGTTGTCGCGGGTGTTTCGGGATATCCCTTCTGATTCACGACGAAGGGCTGGACAAGTTCTACGAAAGCCGGAAGTGGAACGAGACGGGTATCTCTCGCGATTTTTTCGATTCGGCTGTGAATGCCGGCCCTTTTGCCGCCAATGTCAGGGACCTTGGCCAATCGAAGGAGATCGATTTTTACATCGACGGCATCCGCTGCGCGTCATGTGTATGGCTCAACGAGCGCGTTCTTGCAAAAACAAAAGGCGTCGAGTATGCAAGGGTCAACTATGCAACTAATATGGCGAGAATCCGCTGGGACCCTGCAGTCCTGAACATCGACGCCATACTGGGCAGAATACATTCAATCGGTTATACCCCGAAGCCCTATACTGAATCCGAAGGCTTCAGGGCCAGAAGGTCTGAGACAAAAGATCTGCTGCTGAGATTCGGCACGGCTGCGTTTCTTTCATCGCAACTCATGATATACAGTATTGCACTATACGCCGGCTATTTTCAGGGGATCGACCGACAGACGAAATTCATTCTCGAAGTCATTGCTCTATGCCTGACTGCTCCCGTGATTTTATATTCCGGCATGCCTTTGATCCGAAGCACATTCACGGGTATGAGCAGATTTCGTTTTAATATGGATTCGCTTATCGTGCTTGGCTCAGGGTCGGCATTTGTATACAGCTGCTTTCAAATGTTGCGGGGCGGAGAGGTTTATTTCGACACGTCCGCCATGATTATAACTCTCATACTGCTGGGAAGATATATAGAGGCCGCAGCAAAGGGCAAGGCATCCGAATCGATTGAGCGGCTGAGAGAGCTGAACCCGAAGGAGGCCCGCGTGCTTGTAAGGCCTGATGACCAGGCGGCCTGCAAGAAATGCAATGTGCCTCTGGAGGCTGTTAAGAAAGGAGACCTGGTGGAGGTTGTGCCCGGCGAACGCATTCCACTCGATGGAATCGTTGAAGAGGGCAGCTCCGAGGTCGATGAATCCCTGATTACAGGCGAGTCGAAGCCGGTCGGCAAGAAGGGGGGAGACGAAGTTGTAGGCGGCAGCATGAATCTATACGGCAGCCTGATATTCAGAGTTACAAGTACTGTTGGTGATACATTATTATCCGGAATAATCAGGGCCGTTCAGGATGCGCAGGCTCGAAAACCGAGGATACAGGGCGTTGCCGACAGCGTAGTCGGCTATTTTGTGCCTGCGATCATCACAATAGCCACCGGGACAGTATTCTATTATATAATGCGCGGTGCCTCTTTGCAGATTGCTTTAATGACCGGCATATCTGTTTTGGTAATAGCCTGCCCATGCAGCCTCGGCCTGGCCACTCCTCTTGCTGTTCTTTTGTGCACGACCGCGGCATCAGCCAAGGGCTTGCTCATGCGGAGCGGCGAGGTCATCGAAAATATGTCGCGGGTCAGGCATGTAATGTTCGACAAGACAGGCACGTTAACCAGAGGCAAGCCCGAGTTGAAAGAGATTATATTGCTGGACGGTGCTTGCGAGAAAGATTATATTTTAGCGCTTGCTGTTTCTATAGAGGACAAGTCAGAGCATAGCATTGCTCGTGCAATAGTAAGAGTCGCAGGCGCGGTACGGAGCCATCCGGATCAGATTCACGTGGACGAATTCACGGCGATTCCGGGAGAGGGAGTAGAGGCGGTTGCTGATGACAGAAAAGTAGTAATCGGCAACAGGAATCTGATGCTGCGAAAAGGCATGATCTTGCCGCCCGACAATGCTGCGGCGTCAGAAATCAAACATGTCGAAAGTGCGGGAGACTCTGTTATTTATGTTGGATGGTCTGGTCTGGTCAGGGCCGTTATGATCGTTTCAGATATTCTGAGGGATGAGGCCGCCGGCGTGGTTTCCAGTCTCGCGAGGGCCGGCTATTCCGTTTCTGTGGCGAGCGGAGACAACAGACATACAACTGAATCGGTCGCAGCAGCGGCAGGTATCGGCCATGTGGTGTCGGAGGCGTCGCCGCTTAAAAAAGGGGAGGTTATTGAAGAAATGCAGACTGGCGGAAAACGCGTTATGTTTGTTGGAGACGGCATAAACGATGCGCCTGCCCTTACCGAATCACTCGTAGGGATTGCAATGGGTAAGGGCACCGACATCGCGATGGAGAGTGCAGATGCAGTCCTTGTGAGGAATGACCTGAGAATTATTCCATACTGTCTACTACTTTCGGCAAAGGCTTTTTCGATTATCAAGCAGAATATATTTTGGGCTTTCTTTTACAATATGTGCGCAATACCGCTGGCGATAGCAGGATTATTGCATCCCATAATTGCGGCTGCAGCGATGGCTGCAAGTTCTCTTTTTGTAGTAGGAAATTCGCTCAGAATCCGTAAGGGACCGGGCTTGTAATACCGTGTGGACCATAGGTTTTCTTATATTTCTGTCGATCATATTGGGTATAGGCGCCTGGCTTTTCTTCGTTTGGTCCATTAAGAGCGGTCAGTATGATGACCCCGAAGGTCCTAAACACAGGATGCTCGAAGACGACGAGGACGAGAAGAGGCCGGATAAATAGTGGATTTTGCGCGCCGTATTTGCATATTATTTAGTATATGAAGCCATCAGAGATTCGATATCTGGTAAGATACTGGTTGCCGGTCGCCCTTGCGATGTTTTTCATATTCTTTATGTCAAGCGGAACCTTCTCGGCCACCAATACATCAAGATTTATAGTTCCGCTCCTTCATTTCTTTTTCCCTGACATGACTGCAGCGCGTATCGACCTGATTCACGCGCTGATAAGAAAGTGCGGCCATCTTGCCGAATACTTTATCCTTAGCTTCGCCCTGTTCAGGGCTTTTCGGGGAGAATCAAGCAAGCGCTGGTCCCTGAGCTGGGCGCTTTGGGCCTTGACCATATTGATTGCATTTGCCTTTGGTGATGAGTTTCATCAATCCTTTGTCCCATCAAGAACTGCCTCTCTGTCTGATGTCGCGGTTGATGTTGTCGGCGGCATGTTGGCGCAACTGACGATTGCCGGGCGAGGCCTTATTGTTCGAACCGGCAGGGAATTCAGCCGGTAAAGTCCTGGCCGCGAGCTTGCCTGTTTAGCCTCTCATGGTATAATTTGCGATGTCCTTTATAGCCGATCTGCATATACATTCCAGATATTCGCGGGCTACAAGCGGCGAAATGACGCCGGAGAACATATGGAAGTGGGCGCAGTTGAAGGGGATATCTGTTGCAGGAACCGGCGACTTTACACACCCGAAGTGGTTCAGAGAACTCAACGACAAACTGGAGCCGCTAGGAAACGGCCTTTTGCGGTTGAAAAAGGCATATCGAAATATCGACATCCCGGACCTATGCCGAAATGAGGTGTCATTCCTTCTTACTGCCGAGATCAGCTGCATCTACAGTAAGAATGGAAAAACCCGCAAGGTACATTGTCTGGTATTTGTGCCGGACTTTTCCAGCGCAGCTAAATTGAGCATCTCGCTTGCAAAGATCGGCAATCTCAATTCAGACGGCAGGCCGATCCTTGGTCTCGATGCAAAGGAACTGCTCAAAATAGTGCTCGATACTTCATCCGATGCAATGCTTGTTCCGGCTCACGCGTGGACGCCTCATTTCTCTGTTTTTGGAGCAGCATCCGGATTCGATTCACTTGAGGAGTGTTTTGGCGATCTCTCTCATCATATCCATGCGATAGAAACCGGTTTATCATCCGACCCAGCTATGAACTGGCGTTTATCCGCCCTCGACGGGATCACTCTTATCTCCAATTCAGACGCACATTCTCCGGCTAAAATGGGGCGCGAGGCCAACATTTTTGAGACTGAAACCTCCTATGGTTCAATGATGGAAGCCCTTCGTACGGGAACTGGTTTTGCGGGCACCTTAGAGTTTTTTCCGGAGGAGGGTAAATATCACTATGATGGACATAGGGGCTGCGGAATAAGTCTTACTCCGGAGGAGACAAAAAGATATGACCAGCTATGCCCGGTATGCGGGAAGAAAGTAACGATAGGGGTCATGCATCGTGTGCATGAGCTGGCGGATAGGGCGGCGGGAGTCAAGCCCAAAGGGGCAAAGCCGTTCAGGTCAATCATACCATTGCAGGAGATCGTTGCTGAAACGTTGCGCGTTGGCGTCAACAGCAAGACAGTCGGTGAGTGTTATTATAGGATGCTTACCGCTCTCGGCAACGAATTTAGGATCATAATAGACGCTCCTCTGATTGACATAAAGAGTTCGACTTCGGAGCAAATGGCAGAGGCGATCGCCAGGATGAGATCTGGCAAAGTCCATATTGCGCCCGGCTATGATGGCGAATACGGAAAGATACGGATATTTGAGCAAGTCACAAGAAAGAAGGTAAAAGGGCAGGAGCTTCTTTTTTGATCAAGTCGAGTCGACTTGGTTGAAAATTATGCCTTTATAACAATAGGTTGTAAAATATGTTGACACGATTATGGAAACCTGCTATCCTAAGACTGTCAGCAGTTGATCTTTGAAGTTTGACATTCTCTGCAGTACCGAAGGCCTTTGTTGCTGAGGTGAACACAAGAGAAACGGCCCAATCGGCGGATTTGATGAGTCCCCTATGGTTTGATAGACGGGGTGCCGAAATTCGATCCGGGGTTACTTGGATATCACCTCAACAAGTAGAGGCATGGGTACTGGAGGGATTTTTGTTCTTTGAAAACTAGAGGCAGGTTCTATTTATTCGCGTTTATTGAAGTATAGCCAGAGAAAACATTTGAGAGTTTGATCCTGGCTCAGAACGAACGCTGGCGGCGTGCCTAACACATG
>Ga0187786_10000069_pt1 | contig 32163 bp, 30 predicted proteins | sample 0815_BV2_10_20_M_FD_132449 | JGI IMG/M metagenome (GOLD analysis project Ga0187786, IMG submission 132449) | Tropical peat soil microbial communities from peatlands in Department of Meta, Colombia - 0815_BV2_10_20_MG | ecosystem: Environmental > Terrestrial > Soil > Wetlands > Peat | place...
CGAAACGAGCCATGTCCACCTCGATCTTATCGGCAACCTGGCGCGCATCAACTCACTCATCACTCATATCATCTATCCCATTGCCGAGGAAAAACGCATCCGGGGGAGGGAGGATATGGGAATATAAACGTTGTGTGAGTTCGTTGAGTTTGCGGAGTCCATGAGGCGGAGTCCTTGCGAAGAAACGGGAATCAACAGTACCACACCCCTGAATACATTCTTTCAGACAACAGACTCGCGAACTCTGCAAACTTCATGAACGTGATCCGGAGGTTTCTATGATCAGACAGCTGAGAGTCAAAACGAATGCAAGGACAGAGCTGGTGGATATTACGCAAGGAGTGCAGCGCCTGGTATCTGAAAGCGGTTTACGGTCGGGGGTATGCTATGTCTATGTGCCGCACACCACCGCGGCCATCACGATCAATGAAAATTCAGATCCCAATGTGGGACGCGATCTTATGAAGGAGTTGAACAAGATCATCCCTTTCGATGATGATTACGGCCATAGCGAGGGCAACTCGGCAGCGCACATCAAGTCGAGCTTGATCGGCGTTTCGCGGGCAGTACTGGTCGAAGAGGGCCGTCTCGCTCTCGGCACGTGGCAGGCGCTTTTTTTCTGCGAGTTCGACGGCCCGCGGGACCGCAGAGTGATGGTGAAAACCATGAAGGAATAGATCACGGTTTTTTATCACCGTGCGGGTGGAGAGAACAGTCAGGCCTGTCATTTCTCCCCCGGATCATGCACGCTGCATTTTGAAAACACGACATGCCTTGTCAAGGAGCGCTATGCTGGCTCGATGGTTCCCCATCGTGAATATGTGGGCTCTCTGTGGTTTTCTGTGGTGCGGTCAGTCGTTCGCGCAGACGGCCGAACAGAACACTGCCAGACGTCATATCAAGGCGGGAATGGAGCAGATCAGGAACAGCAACTTCAAGGCCGCCCAAGAGTCATTCGAAGAAGCGATCCGGTACGACGACGCCAACGGTACGGCGCATCTGGGTCTCGGCATCGCCCTGTTTCAGCAGCGGGACGACTCCCATGCCGAACGGGAGCTGAACCGCGCCGCTGTACTCAACCCCGGGGAAGCGGCGGCCTACGAGTTTCTCGGCGAGATCTCCTACCGCAAAGACGACTTCGAGACAGCGGCATTTTTCTGGGGAAAAGCCGTTGATCTGAACCCAGCGGACGCGGGGCTCCGGGCGCGGCTCGACCGCATCAGAAGAGAGCATACGGCAGAAAAGGACTTCAACCGGGACGTCACGAGCCACTTTCTGATCAAGTACGAGGGAAGAGAAAAAATCGAAGCCGGAAAGGTAGTGCTGAGAATCCTGGAGACTGCATACGGTGATATCGGCAGAGCGCTCAGTTTTTATCCGGATCGCGAGATCAAAGTGATTCTGTATTCCAACGAGCAGTTTCAGGAAGTGACGGAAGCGCCGGGATGGAGCGGAGCCCTGTTCGATGGAAAAATCCGGGTCCCCATTGGGGGCATCGAGCAGGAGACACCCGGCCTGCGCAGAATCCTGTACCATGAATACACGCATGCTGTCGTGCGGACAATCACGCCCCGGTGCCCGACCTGGCTCAATGAAGGTCTGGCACAGTATTTCGAGGGCAGGGAGATCAGTGCACGTCAGCGTTCAGCGCTTGATCGGATCGTCAAGGAGGGGAAATTGCCCCGGCTCGCACATCTTGAGGGATCGTTCATGGGGCTCGGCCAGAACCAGGCTGCATACGCATATCTGTTCAGTCTTTCCGCGGTGCGGTACCTGATCGACTCCGCCGGCATCTACCGGGTCAAAGGGCTGCTGGAAGAGCTTGCACGGGGAGCGGATACGGACAAGGCGTTCAGGGCCGGGATCCTGCTTTCCTACGAGGAGTTTGAACGGGGCTGGCAGCGGTCCTTCGACTGACGAAGGAAATTGCAATTTGGAATTCAACCGGCCTTGTGGTAATATCCGGCCCATGACCGCACCCGTTGCACAGTATTATCGTCTTGCCGATTTCGACTATGCGCTTCCGGACGATCTCATCGCCCAGGAACCGGCGCCCGAACGCGACAGCGCACGGCTCATGATCGTGAACCGCGGAACGGGCGGTGTGGCGCACCGGGTATTTTCCGACATCGAGGAGTATCTCAATGCCGGCGATGTGCTTGCGCTGAATGATACGCGCGTATTTCCATGCAGGTTGTCGGCGGTAAAGCCGGGCGGCGGCAGGGCGGAGATATTCCTGCTCGAGGAGCGCGAGCGAAATGTGTGGGATGCGCTCGTAAAAGGCTGTTCCAGGACGGGCAAGCGGTTGATAATTGCAGGCGGTATTGAAGCCGAGGTCCTTGCCTCGCAGGAAAACGGCGCTCGCGTAATCCGGTTTCATGGTGTCGAAGATATTCGTGCGATCCTGCGTGAAATCGGAAGCGTGCCCCTTCCTCCTTACATCCGGCGCACGGCGACGGAGCATGACCGCATGCGCTACCAGACGGTGTATGCCGCAACGGAGGGCGCCGTTGCCGCACCAACCGCAGGACTCCACTTCTCGGAGGAGCTGCTCCGGAGGCTCGAAGGGCGGAGCATTGAGTTCGTAAAAATAACGCTTCATGTAGGACCAGGGACATTTCAGCCTGTCCGTGCTGACAGAATTTCCGACCACCGGATGCCGCCGGAGCGCTATGCGATCACACCCGAAGCCGCGGCCGCCATCAACCGGGCAAAGTCGGAAGGAAGGCGAGTGATCGCCGTAGGCACCACGAGCGTGCGAACGATTGAAACAGCAGCAAGCGAGGGCACGGTGGTTTCCGGCAGCGGGGTCTCGCGACTGTTCATCTACCCCGGCTACGCTTTCAGAATCATTGACGGACTGATCACGAATTTTCACCTGCCGAAGTCGACATTGCTGATGCTGGTGTCGGCATTTGCGGGCAGGGAGCAGACGCTCGCGGCATACCAACTCGCCGTGCAGGAGCGGTATCGTTTCTACAGCTACGGCGACGCTATGTTCATCGCGTAAGAAACCGGGAGACTGCGTACGGTTCCTGCATGGGCGCGGGAGAACGGGGTTTGGCCGTCAGAGCATCTGCGACAGAAAGGGGATGCATATGTATTTGAACGAGCGCGGCGGCATTTTATCCAAGCTGATTATCATCCCGGCAGGAGTCGCCCTCATGATCGGGTTCTTCTTTCTCGGTTATTACGTCGGGAAATACCAGAGCAAACCCGGTGCAGCCATAGAAAAAATGCCTCCGTTGCCGGACGTTGTGGCCAAGAATCTTCCCAAACCCGAGGAATATACTTTTTTCAAGACACTGACGGAAAAAGACGGAAAGAGCGTGTCCATCGAGTTGAAACCCAAAGCCCAAAGCGGAGAGAGCAAGGCAGATAAGAAAAAGGAAGCGGAGCCCCGCAGGGAAAATGCCGGGCAGCCGGACAAGGCAAAAGAGGCGGAGAAGAAGGAAGAGAAAAAGCAGGATGACAAAAAGCAGGAGAAGAAAGCTGCAGGTCCAGATCCGAAGCAGACCGCATCCGCACCACCACTCGTCGAGAAAAAGACAGCACCGGCAACGCCCGCAGTAAATTCAAAGCTGCGCTACACCGTACAGGTGTCATCTCATCAGGAAAAGCAGGCAGCGGCGGAAGACGTCAGAAAAATGAAACAGAGCGGATTTGCCGCTTTCATCGTTCCCTCGGAATTGCCGGGGAAAGGAACGTGGTACCGCGTCCGCATAGGCAGCTTCACCAAGAAAGAAGCTGCGGAAAAACTGTCGCAGGATGTTCAAACGAAGGCAGGAGGAACCCCGATCGTCGTGCTTGAATGACGCAGAACGCACATTCGGGGGCATCAATGAACAATTTGTTCGGTTACCTTCTGCACACGGAGGGGGATAATCGCTGCCTGCTCTCCGTCGAGCAGGATCTCGACCCAGTACGTCCCCGGAATGTTGAAGGCGGTGTTGAAGCGCAGGGAAATGTCGCGATGCCGCTGTGTTTCATTGAAGAGCGCCAGGCGGGATTCCGATTCGGAAAGAACCGTCGTCCGGTCGGGCGCGAGGAGTCGTATCCTGACGGTAAAATCACCTCTGCCGCCCGCCCACTCGTTGACGATGGCGAACCTGTTGTGAATCGCCGGAAAAGCAGGGGCAAAGATGGTTTCGAACAGGCCCATGAGGCTGAATTTGCCGCCGACCTCTTCGCGGACGTCATCGCAGAGCAGTGTGTAGTTCAATCTCGGTTTTTCCTTGGGAGAGGACATGAATGTACGTTAGCACAGGCGTCCGCCCGCCGTCAATTTGTTTTTTCTTGACAATTATTTTCAATCAACGTAATCTTGTCCGCATCCTATGTCTGCTTCCGACCTCACGCAACTGCTCGAAAGCCTCCATCCGCTCGAAAGCAAGGTGCTTCTCTGCTTCACGGACCGGCAAACAGTAACTGCTGCACACATCCTGTCGCATGCCGGACTTGACGAATCGCGGCTCGACATGGCTTCGGGCTGGCTTCAGACCAAGGGTCTGCTCGACGTGAAGGACGAGTCGATCACCTCGCTCGTCTCGCTTACGGAGACGGGCCGGGACTATCTTGCCCAGGGTACGCCCGAAATGCGCATCATCAATGCGCTTCGCGGGGGAAAACGGTTTACGGTCAAGGACATCATCCAGTCGTGGGGCATGGACCCGTCGGAAGTGAGCTCCGCCACGGGTTCGCTCAAGGCAGGCGGCGTAATCGCCATTGTTCAGGGCGGAGTGCTCGAACTTTCGGCAGCGGCGAACACCAGCGCGTATGAATTTCTCCAGTCCGTTATTACTGAAACGGGCGGAGCATCCGTTGACCTCGCCATGCAGCCCCAGGGCAAACAGGATGTCATCCAGGCCAATTTCCACAAACGCGGCAAGGGAAAAGGCATATTCCGGATCACGGAAAAGAAAAACCGCACCTATGCACTGACTGCAACGGGCCGGGAACTGGTTGTGCTGCTGCAGAAGAGGGGCGTCAGCGAGGAGCTTTCGGCGCTCACCCCGGAGATGTTGAAACAGGGGACGTGGAAAGGGAAAAAATTCCGCGCGTACAATATCGCGCTCAAACCGCCGCGCCAGGGAATCGGCAGGAAGCACCCCTACAAGGAATTCCTCGATTTCGTAAAATACAAATTCATCGGCATGGGTTTCGAGGAGATGCGCGGCCCGCTTGTGGAAAACGAGTTCTGGGACATGGATGCGCTGTTCATGCCGCAGTTCCATCCCGCGCGCAACATTCACGACGTGTATTTTGTCAAGGAGCCGGCGAGGGCGAAGGAAATCGAACAACCCTTTGCGCGCCAGGTAGCAGCCGCTCACAAGGACGGGGGCAAGACCGGGTCCACCGGGTGGCGCTACGCCTTCGACCTGGAGCGGGCAAAGCGTTTGATCCTGCGCAGCCAGGGTACGGCCGTATCGGCGCGGACGCTCGCTTCGGGGCCGAAGATACCGGGGAAATATTTTTCCATCGCCCGTTGCTTCCGGTACGATGCCGTGGATGCCACGCACGCGCCCGACTTCTACCAGGTTGAGGGGATCGTGATCGGCGAGGACATTACCTTCCGGGCGCTGCTCGGACTGCTTCAGCTGTTCGGCCAGGAAATCGCGAAGGCCAGGGAGTTCCAGTTCCGGCCCGCGTATTTCCCCTTTACCGAACCCTCGGTCGAACTGCATGTAAAACACCCGGAGTTGGGATGGATGGAACTGGGAGGGGCCGGCATGTTCCGGCCGGAGGTGACGCAACCCCTGGGCGTGCACGTGCCCGTCATCGCATGGGGTCTCGGTCTCGACCGTATGGCCATGGTTGCACTCGGCATCCAGGACATCCGCGATCTTTTCTCACGGGATCTGGATTTCATCAGAACAAAGAAAATTCCCTTGAACAAATGAACGAAAATCCGGATACAGAGCGGACACAGTTCTTCTTTTATTCACAACGCACCGGGAATGCTGAGCGTTGAACTGACAAAATGCCTACTATAGACATCAAAAAGAAAGACCTTGACTCCCTCATCGGCAGGAAGCTACCGCTCGATGTCCTGGAGAAGAAGCTCATGCTCGCGAAAGCGGAGTTGAAGGAATATAACGCGATGACCGGGGACCTCAAGGTCGAGCTTTCTGACAGCAACCGGCCCGACCTCTGGTCTGCCGAGGGCGTAGCGCGCCAGATTCGCATTGCATTGTCCGGCAAAGCGGAGTCTTATCCCTTTTTCGTTCATGGCCGCAAAGCAACGCGGGAGATCAGGGTCGCCGCGGCAATGAAGCGCGTGCGTCCGTACATCGCGGCCTGCACGGCCAGCGGCATCCGTATGAACAACGATATCCTGACCCAGATGATCCAGAGCCAGGAGAAACTTGCGGAAATATTCGGGCGCAAACGGTCCACGATCTCGATCGGCATCTATGAACTCGACCGCATAGCTTTTCCTGTGCATTACCGGCTCGCGGAACCGTCGTCGGTGTCCTTCACGCCGCTGGGCATGGAGGAAAAGCTGACGCTCGCTGAAATTCTGGAGCGCCATCCCAAGGGAATTGCCTATGGGGGGATCGTCAAGCCCTTTCCTCACTATCCGCTCCTCACAGACAGCATGGAGCGCGTGCTTTCTTTTCCCCCGATCATTAATTCGCGCGAGATCGGCGAGGTCAAGACGAATTCGCGGAATGTCCTTATCGAGGTGACGGGAACGGATTTCCGCATGACCGCGCTGACGCTCAACATCCTGGCAACGAGCTTCTACGACCGGGGTGCCGAGGTCGAGCCTGTTCTTGTCGTGTACCCCTATGATACGCCGATGGGAAAACGTGTGGCCTTTCCTGCGGACACATCGAACACATTCAAGGTTCCGCTGTCCCGGTTTGCAGCTGGGCTGGGCGAGGCCGTCACCGCGGCTGATGCGAGAAAACATCTTTCCTCCTATGGCCACGCGGCGGTCGTGTCGCGCGGCAGCGTAACGGTGACCTCGCCGCCGTACCGCGACGACATCATGCACCCCATGGACCTGGTCGAGGATTATGCCATCAGCAGGGGCTATGACTCTTTTGAACCGGTGCTGCCGCGCCAGTCGACGGTCGGTTCCCTGACACAGCTCGAACTGCTTTCGGACAACGTCCGCACGACCATGGTCGGCGCCGGTTTCCAGGAGATCATGTCCAACATTCTCTGTGCGCGGGAGGACCTGGACTATGCCATGCCCGCAGGCGAGAAACTCGTTGAAGTGGACAATATCATGTCCCTGGCCTATTCTGTGCTCAGAAACCGCGTCCTGCCGTCGCTCCTGACCGTGGAGGCAGCAAGTTCGAAAGCATTTTATCCCCACCGCATATTTGAGGCTGGTGAGGCTGCCGTGTTTGACGCCGACGATATGATGGGATCCCGTACAGAGTTGCATCTCTGTGCGCTTCTATCGCATCCCGAAGCCAATTTTTCGGAAATGCAATCATCCCTCGACATGCTGCTCTACTATCTCGGACTGGACTATCACCTTGATCCTTTTGATGAACCGCTTTTCACACCTGGACGGAGCGGTAAAATCATCATCAGCGGGGTTCCAGTCGGGAGCATCGGCGAGGTCCGTCCTGAAGTTCTCGATCGAACCCAGGTTGCCATGCCGTGCGCCGCTTTCGAGATCGACCTGAACAGCATGCTGCGCCTCATGCTTGCGCAGTGATCTGTTTTTTCCGGGATCCGTGCAAGCGATGCTTTTTATCCGATATATCTTCTCCAAATCCCCGGGCATTCCGCAATATCGTACTATCCTCCCTTTTCCGGACCAAACAGATCTAACCGGCCGGCCAGGTGCGCGACAGCTGCCAGAGATCCACATGGGTTCAAGGCGGTGTTGATCGGGAAAATACTTGACACTCCAGGAATGGTAGTGTAATATTCAAAACTTCATTAAAGTCATAAAGTCCTGAAAAATTCAGCGGTTGAATGATAACCGCCGAAGGGCCTGCAGGGATCAAGCAATTCGGTCAAATTGGTCTTAACAAGCCTTATTTACTATGGAAACCACCAAGGGAAAAATTGCGTTGGTAGTCGGCGGAAGCCGCGGCATTGGAAAGTCCATTTCACTCAGACTGGCGAGATCCGGGTTCTCAATCTGGCTTACCTACAAGGGAAACCGGGAGGCTGCAGAAGCCGTAAAAAGGGAGATTGAAGTCCTCGGCCGCACCTGTGACGCGTTCGCTTTCGATGTATCGAGCTACGAGGAGACAGAAGCAGCGTTAAACCAGCGCCTCGAAAACACATCACCCGATGTGCTTGTATACAATTCCGGCATCTCGCGGGACAATCTCCTCATGTGGATGACGAGGGAAGAGTGGCGAGCCGTCCTAGCAACGAATCTTGACGGTTTTTTTAATGTGTCGCGCGCCGTTATCTTCGCCATGTTAAAAGCCAAGCGCGGCAGGATCGTGGTCGTGTCTTCCGCGTCAGGACAGATCGGCCAGGCGGGCCAGGTCAACTATTCCGCGTCGAAGGCCGGCTTGATCGGTGCAGCCAAGGCTCTTGCCCGCGAAGTGGGGAAGAAAAACATCCTCGTCAATGTTGTAGCTCCGGGGTTCATTGAAACGGAAATGACGAAGGATATTCCGAAGGACCAGGTTCTGCCGCTCATTCCGCTGAACCGGGTGGGCACGGCTGAAGACGTGGCGTCGGTTGTGGATTTCCTGTGCTCGGAGCAGAACATGTATATCCACGGCCAGGTGATCGGCATCAACGGCGGCCTCGCCATGTAGAGTTTTTTTTTGATGCGCAGGTATCCCGAGCAGGAGCTTCTGACATCTTGACGAAAACATACGATCATATCGTGGTGGGAAGCGGCATCAGTGGATTGACCATGACGCTTCTGCTTGCCATGAACGGGAAGCGCGTGCTCCTTGTTGAAAAAGCCCCAACGATCGGCGGATCACTGGCGCGTTTTTTCAAAAAGGGCGTCCCTTTTGATACCGGCTTTCACTTCACCGGTGGTCTTCACAAAGGCGGCATCCTCGACGAAATTCTCACTTTTCTGCGCATGCGGGATGAGATCGAGCCGCTTTTCCTGTCCGATGCGTGCCGCAACCAGTTCATTTTCGAAGCAGCCGGGAAACGCTTTGAACTTCCGAGCGGCGTCGAGAGTATTAAAAAGCAGTTAAAGAGCTACTTCCCCGGCGATGCACATGCGATTGATCGCTACTTTGAGATGACGTCGTCGGTCTGCAGCAGAACACCCTCGCTGCATATCAATGAAGGCGAACTGTCCCTCGCGAACCTTGACGAGGATTTCATTTCCCTGGATGCCGTGCTCAGGGATCTGACCGGGAATGAACTCCTCCGCGGTCTGCTGTCGGGGTACGCCATGTGCTACGGCGTGCGGCCGTGCGACATTTCCTTTGCCAACCACAGCAGGATGGTTCTGAATTTCTACGAATCCATCGCATGCGTCAAAAACGGCGGCGATGCTTTTATCGAGGCTTTCCGGAACAAGCTGCGAAGCTACCCCGTTGACATCCGCTGCAAAACCTATATCACGGAACTTGCTGACATCCGGGACAGCAAGGTTGGGCGCTTCGTCCTGAACACAGGTGAGGAAGTCGAGGCGGATTCGTGCGTCCTGACGATTCATCCCAAGGAAATCCTGAATCTGCTGCCGCCGAAGCATTTCAGCCGCGCCTTTGCGAGCCGTGTTTCCTCCTTTGAACCATCGGTGGGATTCTTTGCGCTTTTTGCGGTTCTTAAACCCGGCATGAACGACCCCAACCCTGATGCATCGCTTGTTTCACTTTTTCCCGATAATGATGTGAATAACCTTCTGGATCCTGCATACAAAGGAATGCCGGCCATCGTGATCATCAAATCCCCCGACGATACCGAGGAAACAGCTCGCAAGGGGATCTGTATTCTCGAACCGTCATTTTACGAACACGTTGCGGGTTGGACTGAGTCCCGCAGAGGAAACCGGCCGCCGGCGTATCTGGAATACAAAAAGGAGCGGGTGGCTACCATCCTGGAGCATATTTTCAGCGTAATTCCCCAGTACCGGCAAAGCCTGGAAGTGCTGGATGCAGGGTCCATGCTTACGTTCAAGGAATATTTGAACAGCCCGGACGGGAGCGCGTATGGCGTGAAACAGAAAATGGGCCAATTCAATCTGATCGGCAAGCTCCCGCTGCACAACCTGTTCGCGGCAGGACAAAGCTCGCTGTTGCCGGGTATCATCGGCGGCATGATGTCGTCGCTTATTGTCGGTCGCGCAGTCCTGGGCAAGGAAGCGTATCGAAAGATGTTCAGCCAGAACGTGTCATGATGTTGAGGAGGGTTGTCATAACGGGGATCGGCGCGGTTACTCCTTACGGTAACGGCGTTGCGAAACTTCTGCAAGGCATTGAAGAAGGCCGCAGCGCTGTTCAGCGCATGGCAGGGTGGGAGTCCTATATCGGACTTCGCAGCCTTGTGGGCGCCCCGGTGACCCTGCAGGATGAAAAGCGCATTCCCCGCCACAAACGGCGCTCCATGGGACGCATGAGCATTTTTGCCGCGCAGGCAGCCGACGAAGCGCTGTCAGACGCAGGTATTGTGCTGGAGCAGGAAGACCGCTGGCGCGTCGGCTGCGTCATCGGTTCGACCATGGGAAGCGCCAAAAGCATCAATGACGCCTTCGAGATCATGCTGCCGGACAAGGACCTGAGCAGGCTGAACTCGACCATGTTCTTCCAGTGCATGTCGCATACGGCTGCGGTGAATACGGCGCAGTACCTGGAGCTGAACGGAGCGATCATGGCGCCGGCTGCGGCATGCGCGTCGGCACTTCATGCGATCGGCACGGGATACGATCTCATTCGACTCGGCAGACAGGATGTTCTTTTATGCGGGGGAGCGGAGGAGCTGCATCCCACGGTCACGGGATCGTTCGATATCGTGTTTGCAACCTCGACGAAGTACAATGATTGTCCGGAAAAAACACCGCGTCCCTTTGACCGCGAACGTGACGGGCTCGTGTGCGGGGAGGGAAGCGGCATTCTGGTCCTCGAAGAGTATGAGCGGGCGCTGCGGCGCAAGGCGCGGATCTACGCCGAGATCAAGGGATTCAGCACGACGGCGAGCGGCATGCACGTGAGCCAGTCGAACAAGGCATCCATGGTGGCCTGCATGCACCGTGCGCTGGAAGACGCCGGCATCAAAAAGGACGACGTGGATTACATTAACGCCCATGCTACAGCGACAACCCAGGGAGACCAGGAAGAGGCCGAAGCCATCGCTGAAGTGTTCGGCGCCGAAGTCCCGGTCAGCAGCCTGAAGGGCTATATCGGCCATACACTCGGCGCATCGGGCGCTGTTGAGCTTGCGGCAACGCTCAACATGATGGAGCGCTCCGTTCTGTATCCGACCCGCAACCTGGAGCAGGTGAGCCCGGAATGCGCCGGCATCGACCATGTCCTGACGCCGCGGAAGAAAGAGATTACGACGGTGCTGAAGAACGGCTTCGCCTTCGGCGGGATCAACGCGGCGCTGGTGTGCAGAAAAATCGAAGCCTGAGGACAAGAGGTATTGCTCTGCAGGCCAGACGGATCAAGTCACGAGTTATTCGTACGGGGAGGATGCATGATCGATCAGGAGATCATCGAAAAAACCAACAAGGTCTTTGAGGAGTCCTTTGAGATCGAGAAAGAACGGCTGGTGCCGGAAGCGCAGATTTTCACTGATCTCGGCCTCGACAGCCTCGATATTGTTGACCTGATCGTCGCGCTCCAGAACAGTTTCGGTGTCAAGATTAGAAACGAGGAAAAGGTGAGGGAAATACGCACGCTCCAGGATATCTATCAGTTTATTTCCTCGATCAAGAGCGAACAAGGCAAGTAAGACACGTGAACATGTCTCCCCGCTGGAAACTGCTGCCGCTGAACCTGTATTTTTTCACGCTGTTTTTTCTGCTGTCCGGCGTGGGGATTCCGGCGCTGACGCTGTTCGTGGCGGGTACGCGGCTGTTCAGTTCGCACCGCCGTACCATGAAGCGGTTCCGCCGTGCCATCAGCTGGTACGGCAAGCTGATCACGGCGATTCCGTATCCGTTCATCAAGCTGCGGTACGAACCGCTGCAGGGCAGCGATCCCGGCGAGCCGTATATTTTTGTGAGCAATCACCGCTCTGCATCGGATGCATTCCTGATGTGCGTACTGCCGCACGAGGTTGTGCAGATCGTGAACGTCTGGCCGTTCAAAATTCCGGTACTCGGTCTGTATGCGAAGCTGTCGGGATATCTGAACATCAGGATGATGACCCACGAACAGTTTCTGGAGCGGGCAGGAATGCTGCTTGCGCAGGGCGTGTCGATTGTTTTTTTCCCCGAAGGCACGCGCTCGGCAAGCAGGACCATGGGCGCCTTTCACGGCGCTGCATTCCGGCTTGCCCTGGAAACAAAGGCGAGCGTCGTGCCGCTCTGCATCTCGGGGAACGAGAATATCCCCCCCAAGGGATCGCTGATGCTCCGGCCGGGCACGATCCGGGTGCGAAGGCTGCCGGCGATCACCTGGCAGGAATATAAAGACATGAATGCCTATGCATTCAAGAACCGGGTCTGGAACATCATTGACTGCGAACTGAAGAACATGGAGGGCGCTGCGCCGACAAAGACAGCGGGTTCTGCTGCGCAGCACTCAAAGATGATCACGGATGAAGCCGAATGCTCAATGACGCCGCCCGTGGTCAATTCACACCTGCATAATCATGATTGAATTCAACAGAAATAGAAAACTGGAATTCCTGCCGTCCGCGGAGATTGCCCAGGTGCAGGAGGGGCTTCTTCACAGGCACCTGCATCATCTGCAGACATCCTCGCCGTTCTACCGGGAGCTGTTTCGCAGACAGAAGCTCGATGTCAAGGGAACAACTCTTGCGGCGCTTCATCGTCTGCCGCTCACGGACAAGACAATGCTAAGCGAGCATAATGACGATTTTCTCGCGGTGCCCATGTCGGAGGTCGTGGATGTCGTGCTCTCTTCGGGCACCACCGGACGGCCGACGGTCATGATGTACACGGAGAACGACCTGCGGCGCCTCGCGTACAACGAGGAAATATCCTTCGACAGCTGCGGCTTGACGCGCGACGATATTGTGCTGCTGACGTGCACCCTGGACCGCTGTTTCATTGCGGGGCTTGCCTATTTCTCCGGTGTACGAAGCGTCGGCGCCGCTGCGATCAGGAACGGGTTGTCCAGCTTTGAGAGCCATTTCGAGATCATGAAGCGGATGAAGCCCACAGCCATGGTCGGCGTTCCCACGTTCCTGCTGAAGCTCGGGAAGTTCATCTCATCACAGAATGTCGATCCTGCGGCCCTCGGCGTGCGGAAGATGATCTGCATCGGCGAGCCGGTCCGCGACCGGGAACTCAGGTTTCTCAGGATGGGCGCGGAACTGGAATCGCTCTGGGGGGCGAAGATCTATTCGACCTATGCGTCATCCGAGACGATTACGAGCTTCTGCGAGTGCACGGCCCAGCAGGGAGGCCACCTCCATCCCGACCTCGGAATTGTCGAGATCGTGGACGACAGCGGAACCGTCCTCCCTCCCGGCGAAGTCGGCGAGATCGTCATGACGCCGCTCAACATGGAAGCCATGCCCATGCTGCGGTTCCGAACGGGCGATGTGAGCTTTCTCATGACGGAACCCTGTGCCTGCGGCAGGAACTCCCCGCGGCTTGGTCCGATCCTGGGAAGAAAGAAGCAGATGATCAAGTTCCGCGGAACGACGCTCTATCCCAACTCCATTTACGTGGTGCTTGACTCCTTTCCCGCAGTGAGCGAATATTACGTCGAAGCCTCGAGCGACTACGACCTTTCGGATCTCGTGAAAGTGCACGTGGCGTTAAAGGATCCGTCGCTCACGGCCGAGATGATCACCGACAAGCTGCAGGCCCATCTGCGGGTGAGGCCTCAGGTCCTGGTGGAACCGGAGGACCATGTGAAAAAAATAGTTTATGCCGGGAATTCCCGGAAATTAATCCGTTTTGTCGATGCGAGAAAGGGCCTATGAACACGTGCCAAACACAGATTTACGGCGCTGAATTCACGAATGAAGAAGTCGCCGAAGCCGTCCGCGAGGGCAAACTCCTGTCGATGGAGATAGAATTCAACAGCATTTGCAATTTCCGGTGCGTCTACTGCTACGCCGCGGAAAACGGGCAGCGGCCGAATGAATTGAGCGTGGATGAATTCCGGGATGTGATCCGCCAGGCCAAGGATCTCGGTGCGCGCAAGATCATCGTGCTGGGCGGGGAACCCATGCTCTATCCGCACATCCTGGATATGCTCCGGTTCATCCGGAGTCTCGACATGGAGGTTGAGCTGTTCACGAACGGAACGGGCGTAACGCCCGAAATGGCGAAAACGTTCTATGCCATGCGCGTGCGCGTAGTCCTCAAGATGAACACGTTCGACGAGACGATCCAGGACAGATTGTCGGGCAGGAAGGGCGCCTATGGGCAGATCCACCGCGCCTTCGATAACCTCAGGAATGCGGGATATCCTTCGGCTGACCGCTTTATGGGAGTGAGCACGGTCATCTGCCAGCAGAACATAGAAGAGCTTCCGAAACTGTGGGAATGGCTGCGTGACCAGGGCATTGCGCCGTATTTTGAAATGATCACTCCGCAGGGCGGAGCACGCGGCAATGACACCCTCGACATTACGTCAAAGCAGGCCGAGGAGTTTTTCCACACGATAGCGGAGATCGACCGGACAAAGTACGGGCACCGGTGGGACCCGCAGCCGCCGCTCGTCGGCGGCATCTGCCTGCGCCACCAGTTTTCGTGCGCGGTCAGCTCTGACGGCAACGTGCAGCCCTGCGTGGGTGTTACCATTTCCATCGGCAATGTGCGTGAAAAGAAACTGGCCGACATTCTGAAGGAGAGCGAAGTCATTCAGGATCTCAAGAGCTATAAGAACATGATCAAGGGGCCCTGCGGCAGCTGTGACAATCTGGCGGAATGTTACGGATGCCGCGGAGCGGCGTTCCAGCTGACGGGCGACTATCTTGCCTCCGATCCCCTGTGCTGGAAGAACACCGGCAGAAATACTGAAATTCTTCATCTCCCCGTGAACGCATCCCGTCTTGTTCCTCACCAGCCTCCCATGCTGCTCATCGACCGGCTGCTTGAAATGAAGGAACGCTCGTCGGTTTCCGAGATGGTCGTCAAGCCCGATTCAATATTCCTGAACGGCAACGGCACGCTCGATGATGCTTCGTATCCCGAGATCCTGTCGCAGGCCATTGCGGCCCAGGAAGGCTTCCGGAAACTCGGATGCCGGGACGGTCAGCCGGAAGGATACCTGCTCGGCCTGAAGCAGCTCGAGATACTGGGTTCCGCGGGTGTCGGCGACCGCCTCGTTGTTTCCGTGCGCAAGGTAGCCAAGTTCGGCGATTTCGGCATCATTCAGGGCGAGGTGCGCAGAGGTGACGACGTGATCGCGCGGGGCGAGCTCAAAGTCTTTCAAAGCGACGGTGAGGCGGCGGTCTGATGACGTTCACTCGCTTCGTACAGAGCGTTGCCTTGTGCGTTGCCTGTCTGGTTGCCCTGCACCCAGTCTGTTTTTCGTCGGATCAGGGGAGCGAGGCGTCCGGCATGGCGACGTTCCTGAATGATCTCGGCAGGAAGGTCGCGGACTTCAAGACCCTGAGGACCGACTTCGTCCAGGAAAAAGAAATGGCCCTGTTCAGGGACAAGCTCGTGCTGAAGGGAAGGATCATACTCGAAAAACCGAACAAGGTCGTCTGGCACGTTGATTCTCCCGTCCGCTCCTCGGTCCTGATCACGGACAAGGTCATCCGGCAGTGGGATGAGGATACGAACCGGGTCCAGGAGATTTCTCTTTCCCGGAATCCCGTTTTCCAGAACGTCCTGAACCAGCTTACCGTATGGTTTTCCGGCGACTACAGCTCCCTCATCGGCGTGAATACGATCAGGATCGTCAAACAGGAACCCCTGGCCATCGAGTTCCTGCCGAATGAAAAGAACATCGCCTATAAGGTCATCAAAAAGATCGTCATCACCTTCCGGGACGACCGCAAGTACCTGCAGCAGATCCGCATTGAGGAGCGGAGCGGCGACGTCACGGCCATCCATTTCAGGAACACTCAGCTGAATGTTCCGCTCGATGCCGGCAGTTTTGAGGTGAAAGGGCATGTTTGACCGGCTGTTCGAGCGGCTCTTCCTGTTCGTCCACAGGCGTAAAAAAGCAGTCATCGGGACCGTACTTGCCGTCACTGCCGCGGCCGCGGCATTTCTGCCGTTTGTCCGTTATGAGGGCAATATCGATCTCATGCTGCCGCCCGACCCCGAAGTCACGCGGAGCCTGCGTTTCCTGCGTGATTCCAGCCTCTCGGACAAGATCGTGGTGTCCCTGGAACTGACCGACCCGGCAAAAGACAAAAAAGACCTCTTTGCGGCCGTGGATCAATTCGGCGCTTCGCTCACGCCGCCGCTGTTCACCAAGGTTACCTCCGGGTTTTCGCTGAGCGATGTGATGGAAGAGTTCTCCGTGCTGCAGTACGCACCCCAGGTCCTCGGGGAAAACGACCGCGCCGAGATCGACAAGAAACTCACGGAGCCCGCAGTCGCGGCGAGCATGCGCTCCATCTACCTCCAGTCCCTGCGGCCGGAGAGCATTTTCACGTCATCGCTGAACCGCGCCGACCCGTTGGCCATCAAGTCGCTCTTGTACGGGAAACTGCGCGCCCTGCCTGCGTCCATGGGATACGACGTATCCGTGGAAGAGGGCCACTTTATCAGCAGGGACGGACGGCATGCCATGCTGATCGTTCAGACAGCGGTGCCGATGATGGACGGCCAGCGCAGCAAGGAGCTGGTCGCTGCCCTGGAGTCGCACGTGCGGGCGCTTCCCCCGTACATCCGGGCGGACATGATCGGCGGGCATCTTCATACGGTGAGCAACGAACGCGTCATGAAGCGCGACATCACCGTGGCATCCCTTGTCGTGTCCGCCGCATTTCTTATCCTTTTTTTCGTCATGTTTCGCGATGTACGCGCTATTTTTGTATTCATCATCCCGTTGATCGCCGTTGCCTGGGCGATCGTAATCGCAACAGGCCTCGAGGGGAATCTCTCCTACCTCGTGATCGGGTTCGGGACGGCAATTGCCGGAATCTCGATCGACTACGGGCTGCTCGTATACATCGCGATGAAGCGCGGCGCCGACTCCTCCCAGATGGTGAAACTGGCGAAGCTCGTCAGCATCGACGCGATCACAACCATGTTCAGTTTCGCCGTTCTCTATCTGTCCCTCGTCCGGGGCTATCATCAGCTGGCATTGTTTTCGGTCCTGTGCGTTGCGCTCTGTCTGATCATTTCGCTCTTTGTCCTGCCGCTCGTGCTGTCCTGGAAAAAGTTCGAGGTCAGCACCGATCCCGCCATCGGCGATCGCCTCAAGGCCTTCCGGTGGCCGGTGAAAACAAGCGTTGCCGTCTGGGCTGCGCTGACGGTGTTCTTCCTGATTCTGTCTTTTTCACTTACCTTCGAGAGCGATGTGAAAAAACTGGACGGCAGCGAACCCGCCGTGCACGGCGCTGAACGGAAATTTCATGAACTATGGGGCGGCAAGACGAACCAGGCAATTCTGGTCGTGGAAGGTGCGACTGTCGACGAAGCCATGGAAAAGAACGACGCCGTGTACCGGGAGGCGGTCGCCGCCGTGGGCGGTGACAACATCACGAGTCTTGCCCTGTTCTGGAATTCAGCAAAGACGCGCCGCGAGAACACGGCGCAATGGGATCGCTTCTGGCGGGACGGCAGAGAACGAAAACTGAGAAAGCTTATCCGCAATGCATCGGCAGCCTACGGTTTCTCTGACCGCGCCTTCTCACCTTTTTTTGACGGACTCTACAACCATGCCGCGCCGCAGGCCAGCACCGAGGGCCTGATCAGCCGCCTCCAGGATCGTTTTGTGGTCACCCGCCAGAGCGAGACCAGCATTCTTTCCTTTTTCCCGGATGAGAAACAGCAGGTCGATGCAATCAAGGCAATCGCGACAAAACATCCCGGCGTGTTCATTGTCTCCGGCAGGGCGCTCTCGTCATCGATATCATCCTTTACTTCGCGGGAACTCAAACTGCTGGCGCCTGCGGCAATCCTGTTCAATATCGTCCTGGCCTGGATGTTTTTCCGCAATTGGACCGAGACGTTCATTTCCCTCGTGCCCGTCCTGACGGGAGTCGTCTGGCTCGGCGGCATCATGTCGCTGTTGAACATTCCGTTGAACGTGGTGAGTGTTGTTGCAGCCATCGTGACGACCGGGGTGATCGTTGACTATGGGCTCGGCATGACCTATGAATACCGTTACCACCTGCGCACGGGAACGGTTATGGCCGTAACGCTGTCCGCCGCCACAAATATCATCGGCACGGGCGTTCTCCTGTTTGCAGACCATCCCGCCCTTTTCTCGACGTCCGTGGCCATGGTCATCTGCATGGTGACCGGGTACCTGTCGGCCCTCATCGTCGTGCCGTCTTTCTGCAGCATCATGGGCACTCGGACAGAGGAGGCGCCGTCGCCATGACCTCGAAGAAAATCGTCGCCCTCTTGTTCGTCATTTCCTGGTCAACGGGATGCAGCCCGCTGCCTTTTCAGGAGACGTCGCATGATCACCTGTCGGCGGCAAGCCCGCGGGACCTTGTCCAGCGCTTTGCGGCCAGCCAGGCGCTCCGTTTTCAATTGCTCAACTCCATTGTTTTTGAGTATAATTGGCAGGCTTTTTCAGGCATCGGATATCTCAATGTCGATCGTGACTCAGGCCGCTTCAAGGTCGCGTGTCTGAACACGCTGGGCGTGAAGCTGTTCGAATTGTCCGGAGACGGGGACCAGGTAACCGATCTCTACACGATACCGGCATTCAGCCGGTTCGGCAGCGTTACGGCAGCGGTGGGCGCCGACATCAGACGGATGTATCTCAATATCGTCCCTTCGGCGAACGCAGAGATCTGGTGGCGCAGCGACTCTGCCGTGCGGCTGCGGGAACCTTCTCCTGAAGGGACCATTGAATATGTTTTTGCGGGGCCGGACGGGGATGTCGTTGAGAAAAACTGTTACAAAGAAAACGGACTGGCATGGCGTGCCTCCTACTACGAGTACCGGGAAGAAGGGGGAAAAAGATTTCCCCGGGGCATTGTATTCCAGAATTTTGATTACCACTATCGCTTGATCGTGCGCCAGAGGGAGCTTATTCGTGAGAATGATCAAACGGGAAATTGAACAGTCACTAACGGGCCTGACGAGGAACGGCGAATCGCTTGTTGCACATTTTCTTTTCACGGAGGATTTCATCGGCTTCCAGGGCCATTTCCCGGGGAAAAAGGTCCTCCCCGGCGTGTGCCAGATCCAGTGCGTGCTCACGATGATCGAAAAAGCCCATAAACTGCCGGTGTTTCTCAAGGAGATCATGGTGGCAAAATACATGTCGCCCATTCGGCCCGGAGAAAAGATTACCTGTACGTGCAGTGACCTGCAAAAGAGAAACGCCGATCAGGTCGTCAAAGCGGTTATCACGAAAGAGAACGCGAAGATTTCTGAACTGAAGCTTCGGTTCCGGTTTGCTGAAAACACCGAAGCAAACTAGGATATTGGTTCGTTCCATGAAGAGAAGAAAATCGACGTATTTCGAACGCATTCCCGGCGCGCCGGAGCCCGTCGTTGTTGAAGTGAAGCGGCGCGTGCGCTTCAACGAGGCCGACCCCATGGCAATCGTGTGGCACGGGAGGTATCCGCTTTTTTTCGAAGAAGCATCGGAAGAACTGGGAAGAAAATGCGGGCTGACGTATGCCGAGTATTTCGATGCAGGGCTGCGCGCTCCCATCGTCGAGCTCCATATCGATTACTTCAAGCCCTTGTTCCTGGACGAGGAGTTCACCATGCGCGCTTCGCTCATCTGGTGCGAAGGCGCCCGCCTGAACACGGAGTTTCATGCCGTCAAGCAGGACGGGAGCCTTGCCACGAGCGGGTACATGGTTCAGCTGTTCATCGAGCATGAGACCGGCGCTCCGCTCATGGTTTCGCCGGAGATCCTCAACCGCTGCAGGGCGCGGTGGAAGGCGGGGGAGTTCCATCGCGTATGAAGGCGGTCGTCGTTGCAGCGGATATGATCACTCCCTACGGGCAGGGCGTGAACGCCTGTTGGGAGGGGCTGGTTTCGGGCGCGACAGCGATTTCTCCCGTGACGCGGTTCATCACGAACTCCTTTACCTCGAGCGTGGCAGGGACGATAGGGGGTCTCAAATACCACGAGGGGGAGTCGCTGGTCATGCAGATGCTGGGTTTGCTGTTCCGGCGGAGCGGGGTCCCCATCCCGCGGGACGCCAAGCTTATCCTTGCCACGACCAAAGGGGAGATCGATTTTCTTGAAATGAGCGTGCTCGGTAAAGCAGCCGAGGTTTCGCAGTGCTCCCTCGACACGCTTCTCGCCAAGGTTGAGGCCCTGTCCGGCGCGCGCGGCGGCGGGCAGATCGTATCAGCGGCATGCACATCATCGGCGGCAGCAGCAGCCCGGGCAGCCGCGATGATACGGACAGGGCAATCTGACTGCGTCCTGGTCGTGGCGTGCGACAGCGTGACGGAATTCATCTACGCGGGCTTTTCCGCGCTCATGGCGCTGGACAAGATTCCTGCCAGGCCGTTTGACCGGAGCCGGGAGGGGCTGAACGTCGGCGAAGCAGCAGCATATGCGCTTTTCATGAGCCCCGAACGGGCTGCACAGGAGAACAGGACCGCGATCGGGGAACTGGCGGGCTGGGGTTTGAGCGACGATGCAAATCATATGACCGGGCCGTCCCGGGAAAGCGAGGGCTTGATCCTCGCGATCAGCAAGGCGCTTGCTTCGGCGGAGCGCGGCAGGGAAGACATCGGCATCATCTCGGCCCACGGCACAGGCACGCTGTATAACGATGCCATGGAAATGCGTGCGTTTCACCGCGTGTTCAGCGGCACCGTGAAGCCGGTCTATTCCCTGAAAGGCGGAATCGGCCATACCATGGGCGCAGCGGGGCTCCTGGAGATGATCATCGCACTCCGCGCGCTCAGGGAGAAAACGGCGCCGCCGACCGTAAACCTGCGGGAAGCCGACGACGATGCGGCCGGCTGGGTATCGCAGCGGGCGCGCCGGACCGCGGGCGGCACGTGTGCGATCGTGACGAACGCGGGATTCAGCGGTGTGAACACGGCGTTGGTCGTCAGTTTGTAGCGTTTCCACCTGGGCGCGGTGAACCCAATTGCACTCGCTCATCTTTTGTTAATGCAATGAACACTCAGAACTCAATAGGTTCCATCAGTGTAGTGGGCATCGGCTGGTTGACCACAGAAGCCTATGGCTGCATCAGGACCGGCAGGCGTCGGACATTCGAACCGGGGGAGGGGGCGCATGCTCTTACAAAAAAGGGCATATTCGCCCACCCCTTTAAAAACTACGGACGCCTGGATACGCTGTCGCGCATGACTGCGTACGCGGTCTCCCTCGCGCTTCAGGATGCGAACATCGAATATGCGCCCGGCAGGAAGCAGGACATCGGTATCATCGGAACCAGCTCGCAGGGATCGCTCCAGACGGACCGCGAATTCTTCGAGGATTACGTCAGCAGCGGCAGGACCCTGTCGCGGGGGAGCCTGTTCATCTATACATTGCCCTCAAGCTCGCTGGGCGAATCAGCGATCCATTTCGGCCTGCGGGGGCCGCTTCTCTACCTGCGCGGCGCCGGGGGCGGGCTGGCCGCGGTCCTGGACGGTGCGGCAGATATGATCGCGACCGGAGAGGCGCCCCTTATGCTTGCAGGTCAGGCGGAGCCGCACGATGCGTTCTACTGCGTGCTGGCACAGGACGCCGACAGGGATCACGAAGCATTGTGCGACCTTGCAAGCGGCCGCAGGATCGCCGCGGCGAATACCGATATTCCGTCCCTGATTCATGATTTTTCTTTACTGGCACCAGGAAAGGCATAGCGTGAAGATCAAACTTATTTACCCCGAATGGCCAAAACTCGAACGGCAGACCGAGTTTCATCTGCCGCCCCACGGACCTGTCTGCTTTGCGGCCACCATCCCCGGCGACGTGGAGGTCACATTTTTCGATGAGCATGTCCAGCCCGTGGACTTCGACTCGCCCGCGGATCTCGTGGCGATCTCGTGCATGCTTACGTGCCAGATTCCGCGGGGATGGGAGATTGCGGACCGGTTCCGCGCCATGGGCGTCCCCGTGATTTTCGGGGGCATCGGGACCATGCTCCATGCAGAGGAGACGGCGCTGCACGCGGATTCCGTGTTCCTGGGCGAAACAGAGGGGCGGTTCGCACAGGTCCTGGACGATCTGAAGAAGGGCCGGCTCAAGAAGGTATACGACTACCAGTGGAATTTCCCGGATATCAAACTCGTGGGCCCGGCGCGGAGAAGCATCCTGAACAGGCCGCTCTACAACTACCGCGGCGTGCAGATGGTCGACCTCATCCACGCGTCGCGCGGATGCAGGTTCAACTGCTTTCCCTGCTGCACGCCCTATCTCGGCGGCCGCGAGTTCCGGCCCCGGCCCATAGACGATGTGGTGCGGGAAGTCGCGTCCATCGAGAACAAACGGCTCTTCTTCGTGGACAACTCCATGGCCCAGAACGACCAGTGGGAAAAGGACCTGTTCAGGGCGCTGATCCCCCTGAAGAAAAAATGGGTTTGCCATCCGATCAAGGACAACGATGAGATTCTCGATCTTGCTGCCGAAGCCGGCTGCTGGTATGTGTACCAGGCAATCTTCGACACGTCGGACCATATCCGCAACCGCGTCAGGCGCCTGCAGGAGCGCGGTATCGGTGTGGAAGGCACGATTATTCTCGGAACGGACGAACAGGACGAGGATTACGTGAAGCGGCTTGTGGACTTTCTGCTCGAAATCCGGCTCGATCTCGCCGAGTTCACCATTCTCACTCCGTTCCCGCATACGCCGATCCGGGAGACCTACCTGCAGCAGGGAAGGATCCTGTCGAACGACTGGCGCCATTACACGGGCGGCGAGGTCGTGTTCCAGCCCGCCAAAATGACACCCGCGAAGCTGCAGGAGATGTTCTATTACGCCTGGAACAAATTTTATGAGGACAGCACCCAGCACCTCAAGATGGCAAAGCTTTTCCTGAAGGTGATCGAGAAGGAGAAAGCGGACGGCACCTACCAGGGGGCCGCGCTCAGGAGGAGACGCTGGCAAAAGGACGTGGCCGCGGAGAAGGTCCGATGAAAATCGCACTCATATCAGCAAACGTTACGCAGTCGCCGTACCCGATCTATCCCCTGGGGGTGAGCATGGTCGCGGGCGCTCTGACCAAGGCCGGTCATGAGGTGCGGCAGCTCGATTTCCTGCAGCAGAATACATCGGCCGAAGCGATTGCCGAGGAAGTGAAACGGTTCCGGCCCGGGCTCGTGGGCATTTCCGTGCGGAACATCGACAACGTCAACCTCGTGCACGAACAATATTATATCGAGAACGTCAAGAATATTGTGGCCGCCGTCAGGAAGGTCACCGACGCGAAGGTGCTGCTGGGCGGAGCAGGATTCTCCCTCGTCCCCGAGCTTATCCTCAAGGAGACGGGCGCGGATTACGGCATAACCGGCGAGGGTGAAGTGCTCGCTGTGGAGTTCGTGAACAATGCTGAAAAGGGCGTGTATCCTTCCGAGCGGATAGTATCGGCGGCGCCGCGCCTTTCGGGCGGGGAGATCAACTCGGCGCTCTATGACGAACGTCTCCTCGATTTCTACCTGCACAGCGGCAACATCGCCTCGATCCAGACAAAGCGGGGCTGTACCTACAAATGCGTGTACTGCTCCTATCCCGTTCTTGAGGGCGCCGCACTCAGAAGGAGAGACCCGTCCGCCGTGGTGGATGACATCCTGCTCCTGCGCGACAAGTTCAAGACCAAGTATATATTCTTCGTGGACTCCGTATTCAACGACGACGAAGGCGCCTATCTCGAGATCATCGCCGAAATGGAGAGGCGGGGTGTATCCGTGCCCTGGACCGCCTTTTTCAAACCCCGGGGGCTGAACGACGAAATCGTGGAACGCATGAAAAAGACGGGTTTCGTCGCCGCCGAAGTGGGCGCGGACGCGGCCTGCGATACGACACTGAGGAAAATGGGCAAGAGCTTTACGTTCAGCGATATCATTGAGTGCAACGATCTCTTTGTGCGCCACGGCATCGCCGCATCGCACTTTTTCATGTTCGGCGGTCCGGGAGAAACTCAGGAAACGGCGCGTGAAGGCATCAGCAACATTCTGAGCCTCCAGAAGTGCGTATCGTTCATTTTCATGGGCATCCGCATTCTGCCGAACACGGCGCTCCAGCGTCTTGCAATCAAGGAGAATCTGATCAGCAAAGACGACGGCCTGCTCCATCCCGTGTATTATATGTCCCCCGCAGTTGACCGGCAGTGGCTCGAAGAAGCGCTGACCAAGGCGTTCGAAGGCGTGCGGCACTGCGTTTTTCCGCCCGATGCCATGGACAACAGCCTCCAGGTGCTGCACAAACTCGGGTATACGGGTCCCATGTGGGAACTCCTCCTTCCCGGGAAAAAACATCGCGACAGGGTGAGGCATGCGGCCAAGTAATCCCGTACCCCGGGATCGTGTCTGGATCGCGGTTCCGGTGTACAACAACAGAGGCACCGTACGGGCAGTGGTTGAGGAATGCCGCGGCATGATGGATAACGTGCTTGTCGTGGACGATGGAAGCACGGACGCAGACCTCTCCGCGCTCCTGGCAGGCCTGGACGTCGCTGTCGTGAAGCACGGCGAGAACAAAGGCAAGGGGCAGGCCATCATGACCGCGTCGCGGTATGTCGAGACCCGGGGCGGCGAGTACCTGATCACGATAGACGCCGACGGGCAGCATGTGCCGCGGGATATCGAAAAGTTCCTGCCCCTGCTCGATAACGCACATCCGGCGATCGTCATCGGGTCGCGGGACTTCAATACGGGGAACGTTCCCGCCTCAAGCCGGTTCGGGAGATCCTTCGCGAATTTCTGGCTTCGCGTCGAAACAGGAAAGATCGTTGACGACTGCCAGAGCGGGTTCCGCGCCTATCCGGTGCGGCTGATCAACCGGCTGCAGTTCAAAGGAGTGCACTACGATTTCGAGGCGGAAATCCTTGCCAAGGCAATCTGGGCGGGGCTCGTCATCAAGACCGTTCCCATCGAGGTGAGGTATCCGAAACCGGAAGAGCGGGTCTCGAGCTTCAAGCCGTTTCTGGATAATCTGCGGCTCACGCTGATCCATTCCATGCTTGTGGGAAGGAGGCTCGTACCGTGGCCCCACAAGAAACTGGTGCAGGATTCCGGGGCCTTTGATCTTTCGCTTCTCCGGCATCCAGCGAAGGCCCTGCGCCTCCTGATCATGGAGCATGCCACACCGGAAGGTTTGGCGATGTCCGCCGCGGTCGGCATGTTCCTGGCGGTGCTTCCGCTGTTGTTCATTCACTCGCTCGTGATCCTGTACGTGTCCCTGCGGCTGAATCTGAACAAGATCGTTGCCTTGAACGTGCAGCACCTTGCCGTGCCGCCGTTCATCCCGGCGCTGTGCATCGAGGTCGGTTATTATCTGCGCCACGGCGAGTGGCTTACGGATCTTTCCTTCCGGACGGTTTTCGAACAGTTTTCGTCGCGTCTCTATGAGTGGTTCCTGGGTTCGCTCATCATCGCGCCGGTCTCGGCCGTGATCACCGGGGGGGTGATGTTCGTCGCGGCCCTCGCGGTGAAGCGGATCAATGCAAAAAGATGGGCAACCACAGACGAGCAGAGATAAAAAGGGCAGATGAGTTCATGCGCATGCGTGAAGATGAGGTTGCCACCTTGACGCTTCAAGTCTTCAACGCATGAACGCATTCTGCTTGAACCGTGTTCATCCATGGTTGCATCGCCTCCGGGCTGAGGGACGGCAATGTCACAAAAGGGTATCGATCGAAACCGGGGGAACAGGCTCGGGTTCTGGTTCTTTCAGACCGCGGTCAGACTATTCGGGCTGCGCGGGACGTACGGACTGCTGTACTTCGTGGGCCTCTATTACATGATCGTCGACCGCGCACTAGTGAGCGCGAGTCTGGCGTACTTCAGGCGGCGCTTCCCGGATCATTCGGCCGCCCGGCGCTTCTTCGATGTCCTTCTGCTCTTTGTGAACCAGGGGAAGAGCCTCATCGACCGGTATTACGCCGCTTCCGGCCGCGGAGATATCCAGGTAGATATCAAGGGCTATGAAAAAGTGCTGGCCCTGTTCGCGGAGCGCCATCGCGGTTTCATCCTGCTGACTGCCCATGTGGGCAACTGGCAGGTGGCGATGACATCGCTCCAGAAATTCGGGAAGACCGTTCACCTCATGATGCGGCGCGAAGACAATGCGGCGGTCAAGGAAGCCCTGAATATTGACAGTGAGGGCGAAAAGGTTAAAATACTGTACACTGACGAGTCCCTCGGCGGCGTCATCGAGGCGCTGAAGGCGATCGACAACGGCGATCTTATTTCGATCATGGGCGACCGGGCGTATCACTACAGCGCGCGGCCCGCAGAATTTCTCGGGGAGGCCGTGCAGTTTCCGAACGGAGCGTTCAGCCTTGCCGCAGCGGCGAAGTGCCCCGTCGTGGTGCTGCTGTCGGCAAAAGTGGGTACGAAAAAATACGTCACGGACGTGTCAAACATCATCGAAGCGCCGCAGGGAAGGGGAAGGCAGAAAGAGGCCTCCGTTGATTCGGCGATACAGCAGTTCGCGGGCATCCTCGAACAGTACGTGAAGGAATATCCCTACCAGTGGTTTGTGTTCCGCGACATCTGGGCGTCGAATGCGTGAAAAGGGACCGCGGGCGGCCCCGACGCAACGGATCCCGATGAAAGATAAAGCGACAGTACCAGTTCAACCAAGGAGAGTGCAATGGACAACAAGGAGCAGGAGCTGCAGAAGATCCGCAGGGACCTCAAGGAGATGATCGTGCGCGATCTGTCCCTGGAGGACATCAAGCCCGAGGAGATCAAGGACGATGAGATTCTGTTCGGCGACGGCCTCGGCCTCGATTCCCTTGATGCGGTCGAGATCGTGGTTCTTCTGCAGCGCAACTATGGCCTGGAGGTGAAGAACATGGATCAGGGCAAGGAGATCTTCTACTCGATCACTACGATCGCAAACTTCGTATACGACAACACGAGGAAAAAGGCCTGACGCCTGCTCCCGTCATGAAGACACGACTGTACTTCATTGTGTCGGTCCTCCTGTGCTGCGCGGCCTGCCGGCATGCGGTGATGCCGCCCGCAGCATCGAACGGCCGGTCGGCTCCGCTCTTTACGTATGTGCTCGATGACGGCAATGATACGGATTACCTCGTGGCGCTGGAAGTTTTTTCCGGCCAGGGCCTTGTTGCCTGCACGGCGATCACCACGGACTGGATCGGCAAAGGCAACCACCTCACCGCCGGCCAGATCCGGTCGCTCCGCGATGCAGGCTGGGAGATTATGAGCCACACGGCAACGCATCCTCACCTCACCTCGCTGACGGAAGACCGTATTGATGAAGAACTGGCCCGGTCCAAGACCATGCTCGAAAGCCTGGGAGTGACGGTCCGCAACATCGTCTACCCGTACAACCAGAACGACGAACTGGTCAGGCGCGTTGCTTCAAAATACTACCGCTCCGGACGGGGCGGGACCTACGCGGTGAATTACCCGGACACGGACCCGTACTTTCTGAAATCGTATTCCTTCAAGCACGACCTTGAAGATATGAAACGAACCATCGATCAGGCATATCAACACCGCGCATGGCTGATCGTGTACCAGCACGAAATGGACGTCAAGATAGCTGTCACGGCCAGGGAGGGGAAATTTATTCCCGGCGAGCAGCTTCACTTCAGTCCTTCCGGCGCCGAGGGCAGGTATGAAGCTCCGGCGTGGTTCCAGTATTTCGGATCGATGTATGTGGTCCCCCTTTCCGGAACACCGCAGCCCGGCGACAGCGTCAGGGGCATGACGAGCAAAGCCGCCGCCCGGCTCGATCACTATGTCTATGACGATCGCGCAGCGGTCAGCGAGCTGATCCGCTACGTACGGACGGCACATCCGGACATGCGGATCGTGACCATCGACCAGGGGCTGGACATCCTGGGAATGGCGAAAAAAAACACGAATTAGTTCCGCTTGACTTGTATCGGCAATGAACGACGACACCATCCTCATAACCGGCATGGGCGCCCTGTCCGCAGCCGGGAACACGATCGCGGAAACGCTCGCATCCTTTGAACGGGGAGCGCGGAATGCAGGACAGGTTACGCTTTTCCCGACGAAGCTCAAGTATCCGGCCTTCGAAGTCAGGAACCTGCCGCAGCAGTACGCTCTGGAGGGGCAGCGGACCCTGAGCCTCGCGCTCGCTGCCGTTGATCAGGCCCTCGCAGACGCGGGTCTGGCGCAGAAGCCGGGACTCCGCATCGGTGTATGCATGGGAACAACGGTGGCGAGCCAGCTGAATGATCTCGCGTTCTACACGGCCTACCGGGAGCGCGGCGCAGCGCCCATGACCGCAGTGGACCGCTTTCTCAAAGGAAACATTGCCGAAGTCGTGAGCAGAAAGCTCAAAGCGCGCGGACCGGCGCTCACCGTCGTGAATGCCTGTTCCTCGGGAACGGACGCGATCGGCGTGGCGCTGTCGTGGCTCAAGGCCGGATTGTGCGATATTGCGATCGCCGGAGGAGCGGACGAACTGAACCACGTGCCGTACTGCGGTTTCGCATCGCTCGGCATCGTGAATGCGGATTTGTGCTCACCCTTTGACCGCGACCGGAAAGGCCTCAATCTCGGCGAAGGGGCCGGCGTTCTCGTACTCGAAAGAAGATCCGCGGCCTTCAAACGGGGGAAACATTCCGATCTCGTTCTGCTTGGCTTCGGTGCGTCCTGCGATGCCTACCATCTGACCGCGCCCAGCCCGGAAGGCGTGGGGCTCAAGGCTTCCCTGAAAACAGCGCTCAGAGAGGCCGATCTCAACGCCGCGGATGTAAGCTTCGTGAACGCCCACGGCACGGGAACCAAGGACAATGATCTTGTGGAAGGGAACACCCTTGCAGAGCTGTTCGGCCGCGATCTCACGATGCTTTCCACAAAAGGGTATACGGGGCATACGCTCGGCGCCGCAGGAGGGCTGGAAGCCGTGTTCACCGCGCTCGGCCTGCGCGAAGCATGGATACCTGCGAGTGCAGGCTTTGTGAACCGCGATGAGGGCATAGCGCTCGCACCGGTGAGAGAGAATACGGCCATTCGAGGCCGATTCGCCGTCTCCACGTCGCTCGCCTTCGGAGGGAACAATGCCGCGATCGTGATCGGACGGGAGGCGAGTCAGTGAACATCCTCGGCGTCGGCACGATATTCCAGGGCGGCGTGGGCATGAGAAGCTTCGAGAAGGCGCTGGAGCAGGGATGGACGAAGCCCTCGGATATGGATGCGAAATGGGCCGCGGGCGGAAAGCATCCCGTATACCAGGTGAACATCGACGCGGCTCCGGACAGGGCGGTGCTCAAGAAAATCAGGCGCGCGGACCGGCTGAGCAAGATGGCGGTGCTCGCTGCCGCGGAAGCAGTCAAGGACAGCGCCGTGGCTGACCTTCAGCACAAAAGCGTCGGGATCATTCTTGCCACTGCCTTCGGCGCTCATGTAACGACCTTCGGATTTCTTGACACGATCCTGGACTTCGGCGAGGCAGCGGTCTCGCCCACGATTTTCTCCAATTCCGTCCACAATGCTGCGGCATCCTATATTTCAACGGCCCTCGACATCAAGGGCCCGACACTCACGGTAACGCAGTTCCGTTTCTCGTTCGCGGCCGCGCTGCAGCTCGCCGCAACGTGGCTTGAACTGAGCCGCTGCGACTATGTTCTCGCCGGGGCAGTGGACCAGCTGGGCGACGTACTGGAATATGTCGCCTCCCGGAAACTTGCGGTTGCCGCAGACGGCAAGATCAGGCCCTTCTCGTTTCAGCCGACCGCCCATGTCCCGGGCGAGGGAGCGGCGTTCGTGCTGCTGGGGAACGAGCAAACAGGCCACGCGTACTGCACGGTCCCGTCAATCGCAGTCAATGACGATGCGGAGCAGGCAACGACTCCTGATGTCATCATCATAGATGCTGATGGCATGCAGCCCGATGAATCGATCTATGCCTCCCAGGTGTCACCGGCAAGCATTGTTACGGCCTACTCGCCGCTGTTCGGGAGCATGATGACCGGGGGCATGTTCAATACGGCCGCGGCCGCCCTGATGCTGAAGCGACAGCAGTACTATGCGGCACCCGTGGCGGACAATCCGCGCGGACTGAAGATTATGGACAGAAGCGGACCCGCGAGCATTCAGGCAATCGACTGCCTGTGCTGCGACTGTTCCGGAACGAAGGCAGCCATACGATTAGCGGCGCTCCGGTAGTATCGGCAGTGACGGGGAAAGGCTTGACACGGATGAACGCCGCTCGACGGGAATGAATCTGGTCGTGCTCGGCATTCCGTGGGTGCCCGGAGGAATCCGTGAACATCCGCGTTGATCCGCGGCCAATTGATTGCCGGCTTGATTGCATCTCATCGCGGGGCAGACGAGACGAGGACGTACATGAACGTTGACGAAATAGAAAAGAAGCTCATCGAAGGAATATCCGTAATCACGAACAAAAAACCTTCCGAAATCGCACCGGACCAGGCATTTCATGATCTCGGCATTGATTCGCTGGGATTCGTTGAAATTCTGGTCTATATCGAAAAGACCTTCAAACTCCAGTTGATAGCATCGGATCTGACGAAGAAGGATTTCGAGAGCATTCGGACGCTGGCTGCTCACCTGAGCAGGAAACTCTGATGCACGCATGACCATGCTTCTCTCAAAACGCAGGCGTTATCTTACCGGCTCCGACTGGATCATCAGAACGCTGGATTCGCAGCTCAAGGCGGCGACGCGCTGCGGCAACCAGTCGCAGATCGTGTTTGTTCTTGATGCCGCGCCGGATGCCGGGGAAGTACGAGAGGCCCTCAACAAGTTTGTAAAAAAGTTTCCCCTTCTCCGGGGGCACGCGGCCCGGGATATCCTGCTTGCACCCTATTGGAATATTCCGGCTGCGAACAACGGCGAAATCATATTTTCCTGCGAAACAGTGAACGGCGACGGGTTCGCATTCCTGGAGAAAAGCGCAAATACGCCGTTCCCGGGCCGAAGGCACTACCTGTCCTTCCATCTCGTCAATGCGGCGGACCGGAGCTTCCTGTGCATGACCTTCGATCATCATGTGTTCGATGCACGAGGGGCAGAAGCGTTCATGAGCCTCTTCCAGGACGACTGGAAAGGAACCCCGATATCCGGCGACATCCTATTCTCGTCGTCCCGCGCACTTGAACGGTGGGGCGGAAAATTTCTGGCCGGCAGAAAAGTAAACCGGAGGATCATGGCGCTGGCGAAATCCGAGCCGGAAGCGCTGCCTCTTCCCGCCGGAGGAGGCCGGGCATATCGGTACAAGCTGCTCGACTTTGATCAGCGGGAGACCGAGGCAATTTACAAGCAAGCCTATAACGAGGCAGGGTATCTCCTCGAATCACCGTTCCTGCTTGCCGTCATCACCCAGGCGGTACATGACCTATTCAAAAAGAGATCGAAGCCGCGAACCAGTTATCTGGTGCCCGTCACCGTGGATCTGCGGCCGGACCTCGACCGGGTGCAGGAAATATTTTTCAACTACGTTTCCTATCTTTTTTACCAGATCCCCGTGCAGGAAGCCGGGGAGAGGAAGCGGACCATCACCATAATCAAGCAGCAGATGTACGATCTGGTCAAGAACGGATTTCCCCAGGACCTTGCGGAAGCGAGCCAGCTCACGCGGATCGCGCCGCCGCGGCTTCTGGGCAAGCTTCTTCATCTGCCCATGAAAGGGAAAATGGCGACCTTCGCCTTCTCCCACCTCGGGAGGAGCGCGTACAAGCACGGCGAATTCATGCAGGCGAAGATCGTGAACCTGTTTCACATGCCGCGCGTACCTGTCCCGCCGGGGCTGGGTTTTTTCACCAATGTCTTCAACAACAGGCTGAACCTCATTCTGTCCTCTCTCGACGGATTGCTGTCTGAGGAGGAGGTGCGTTCGGTTGAAAACGGGATCAGGC
>Ga0187786_10000070_pt1 | contig 31859 bp, 31 predicted proteins | sample 0815_BV2_10_20_M_FD_132449 | JGI IMG/M metagenome (GOLD analysis project Ga0187786, IMG submission 132449) | Tropical peat soil microbial communities from peatlands in Department of Meta, Colombia - 0815_BV2_10_20_MG | ecosystem: Environmental > Terrestrial > Soil > Wetlands > Peat | place...
CGTGAACATAGCGTAATTCATGCGGCCTATCCCGGCGACAAAGGGGGCAAATGTCCTGATAATCGGCAGGAACCGGGCTATTACGACGGCCTTGCCGCCGTGTTTCTCATAAAACCGGTGCGTCCGGTCGAGATACTCCTTCTTGAGAAAACGACTCTTCTCCCGCGAAAATACCTTCGGCCCGACAAAGACGCCAACCTGATAATTGACGACATTCCCGAGAATAGCTGCGGCACTCAACACACCGAAGAGCGTGGCGAGTTCGAATGCGCCGGTGGCGGCAAACGCACCGCAGACAAACAAGAGCGAGTCACCCGGAAGGAACGGCGTAACGACAAAGCCGGTTTCACTGAAAACGATCAGAAAGAGAATGGCATACGTCCAGACACCATATATCTGGATAAAAGACTGAAGATACTTATCGAAATGCAGGATGAAATCGACAAGCTCCGCAGGGGATATCATTCGCCGCGAATAAAGAAATCCATCAGTTTGTAGCCCTGCTCAAACACCATAATATCGTCGCGGGCGGCGATGCTTTCATCGTAGGCAACACTGCTCCGATCAAGCGGTTTGCGGCTGTCGAAGAGAACAAACGGGACCGGTTCGCCCGTATGCGTGCGCGCGAATATCGGCGTGGCATGGTCAGGCATCAGGAGAATGCGGTGTTCCGGAAAGCGCTCTGCCAACCCCTGCACGACCGGACCGACTACCTTGGCGTCGAGGTCTTCGATTGCCTGAAGCTTATACTGAACATTGCCTGAATGCCCTGCCTCGTCGGGAGATTCGACATGAATGTAGACATAATCAACGCGTTCAAGGGCATCCAGCGCGGCTTGAGCCTTTCCCTCGTAATTCGTGTCTATCCAGCCGGTTACGCCGGGGACATTCAGAATTTCGAAGCCGGCATATTTGCCGAGCCCCTTCGTCAAGTCTACTGCAGAGATGAGTGCTCCGCTGATACCGTACTGCTCCTGATAGCTCGGCAGGGCCGGTCGTTTCCCCTGCCCCCAGAGCCAGATGCTGGTCGCAGGACGTTTGCCGTCCGCAACGCGTTTGCTGTTCACCGGATGGCTCGCCAGTATAGCCTGCGATCGGCACATCAGATCGCGAACAAAAGAGCTTCCCTTTCCGGTCGGCAGGAATTCGTCGATTCTGCGTTCAAGGATGTCGTGCGGCGCGGTGCAGACCGGCGATGTACTGCCGCCGTGCCAGATGAGCAGGTGACGGTAACTTACGCCCGGATAGAGATCAAAAACACCGCTTTTCAGTTCCTTAGCCAGCGCAACGATAAGCTCTCTTGATTCTTCAGTCGTGATATGGCCGCTGCTATAATCTTCCATGACGACGCTTCCGTCGGGCTCTGTACGCAGAGTGACAAGATTGCAGCGATATGCAACATCGTCGTCCTGCATGGCTATGCCGATGCTCGCGGCCTCGAGGGGTGCGCGGCCGGTATAATACCGGGCCGGATCGTAGCCCATAATGCTGAGATTCGCCACATCGGAGCCGGGATGGAATCCCTGCGGTACCGTATGAGAAATGCCGATACGGCCCCTGCGGGCAAGGGCATTCATATGCGGAGTGTGCGCCTTCTGTAACGGAGTCAAACCGCCGAGCTCCGGCAGCGGATGGTCAGCCATGCCGTCGCCGATAATGACAACGTATTTCATATCCCTTTTTCGATGACCTTTCTAATTGCCCCGAACTCGGCTTTTACCTTGATTGTCTCATTCACTATCTTGAAAGCCGTATCCGGGTCCTTGAGGCCGTTGCCCGTCAGCGTACACACGACTCTCTCTCCTGCCTTGAAATAACCCGCCCGCCAGAGCTTGATAACACCCGCCAATGACGCTGCAGAAGCAGGTTCGCAGAAGACGCCTTCATATTTCGCAACATGAGAATATGCGAACAGTATCTCCTCATCGGTGACCATGTCGATGAGGCCGCCTGATTCATCACGCGCAGCTTCCGCCTGCTTCCAGCTGGCGGGGTTTCCTATGCGAATCGCGGTCGCAATCGTTTCAGGCTTGGCGACCGGATGGCCGAGCACTATCGGCGCGGCTCCAGCTGCCTGAAACCCGATCATCTTCGGAAGATTCCTGATAAGACCTGCATGCTGATATTCCCCGTATCCCTTCCAGTACGCGGTGATGTTGCCTGCATTTCCTACCGGGAGAGCATGATACGTCGGCGCATCGCCGAGATTGTCGCATATCTCGTAGGCTGCCGACTTCTGTCCCTCGATACGAAACGGGTTAATCGAATTGACGAGCGTAATCGGATAATTGGCGACAACCTCCTTCACCATCCGAAGGGCTTCGTCGAAATTGCCCTCGAGTTGCAATACGAGAGATCCATGCACAAGGGCCTGCGCAAGCTTGCCCATGGCAATTTTGCCCTCGGGAATGACAACGATGGAACGGATACCGGCCCGCGATGCATAGGCAGCTGCAGAGGCAGACGTATTGCCGGTCGAAGCACAGATCACCGCCTGCGATCCTTCTTCGACAGCCTTCGAGATAGCCATCGTCATGCCGCGATCTTTGAAGGAACCGGTCGGGTTCGCGCCGTCAAATTTCAGCCAGATGTCAAGATCGACGCCAATCGCCTTTTGCAGGTTGCGCACCTGAATAAGCGGAGTGTTTCCCTCGCAAAGGCTGACTACCGGCGTGGCATTCGTGACTGGCAGGAAACGGCGGTACCGATCGATGATTCCCCGCCATGCGGCCGGACGTTCATTCACTGCTTCAGTGTGCATAGCATCTCCAATCAGATCGAAAATTGCATCAGAATGCGGTCCGATAAGGCGGGTTTCAGTCTATGTATCGAAAATCTCGCCCTCGATTATTTCCACTTCAACTCCCTGTTCACGCAGCGATGCAATGCTCTCGAACAGATGCCGCTCCTCGCCGTCGAGTTCAAGAATCATTTCACCCACCGCGTCGGTTACACGAGCCCGGCGAATATTGGGAACCACATCATACTTCTTTGCGACAGTAAAGAGCACAGGCTCCCGTATCAGATGCTGCGGAAATGTCAGCTTAACCCGCTGCCTCATGGCTGCTCCCTATCCGGCAAGGAGGTCCATACTATCCACCGGCTATTGCCGGCAGAATCATGACTTCATCTCCATCCTTCAGCGTCGTATGCGCTGCTTTGGGCTCCACGACGCCGTCATCATTCACAAAGACATGCAGAAATGCCCTGACACCGCCATGCTCAAGAATGCGATCTCCCAGGCCGGGATACTGACGGTCGAGATCCGCGATGAGGTCAGCCAACGTGCCGGCCCTGCCTTCAATGACCTCCCTGCCTCCCGTACACTCCTGCAAGAACGCAGGGATGCGAACACGAACCGACACCGGACCTCCTGCATGGCGAACTCTCAAATCTTTTCTTATATTACCGTAAAGACATCTTCCGGAGAAAATCGCTTTACGGTTTCCAGTATTCTGCGAATTTGCCGCCCTTCGTCGTCCAGACCACGTACGGCGACTGGATCACATTCCCCTTTTCGTTGAATTTGATGGGACCGAGTGCCGTCGAGAACTCCATGGCATGAAGTTTTTCGGCTATGGCCTTGCCATCGGCACTATTGGCCGCCTTTGCGGCCTCAAGCAGGATATTCGCTGCCACATACGCATAAATGGAATATGGGCCCAACTCGCCGTATTTGGCTTTGTATTTCTCGATGAAGCCCTTTGCAGCAGGAATATTCGCAGGGTCGGGTGAGAAGGTGAGGAATGTGCCCTCGGCAGCCTGCGCGCCTGCAATCTCGACCATCTTCTGATCGATCGCCCCGTCCCCGCTCATGAAGGGCACCATGATATTCAATTCCTTAGCCTGCTTAATCAGAAGGCCTGCTTCCGCATAAATGCCGCCGAAGAAAATCAGCTCGGGCTTTTTCTCTTTAATGGTAGTCAGCACCGTTTTGAAATCCTTGTCGCCGCGGGTAATACCGCCGAAATAGACGACCTCGATCCCGCTGCCCAATTGTGCTTTAAAGAGATCGGCAAGCCCCTGTCCATACGTCGTCTTGTCATGAAGAACGGCAACTCTCTTGAGCGCAAGTTTTTTCGTTACAAAATCGGCCCCGACCTTTCCCTGCTGATCGTCCGTTCCGCAGACTCGGAATACCGCAGGATATCCCCGCTCCGTCAACAACGGGTTTGTCGAGGCCGGCGAGATCATCGGCAAACCCGCACGATTATATACATCGGAAGCCGGGATGGAGCAGCTGGAGTTAAAGTGTCCGATGACGCCGAGCACCTTCTCATTCACGAGCTTGTTCGCAACTGAGACGGCCTGCTTGGGGTCCGACTGGTCATCGGCAAGGATCGCATCGATCTGCATTCCGAGCACGCCGCCTTTGGCATTCCATTCCTCAATTGCGACGGAGACGCCGTTTCTGAAATCTGAACCCATTTTGGCGTCGGAGCCGGTCATCGGGCCTGCGACTCCAAGACGAATCGCCTTCTTCTGCTCACCGCACCCTATCAGGAGAAAAGCCGTAAGTATCAACCATGCAGCAAAAAAGACCCACCGTTTCATCATGCACCTCCTTCGGCATCTGTTCCAGTCAATACAGCCTGCCTTTTTTCAATTAGTTATGCGGATTGTCGCATCGAAAATCGGGCCGAGGCGCGCTCGTGTATAAATACTATGCCAGACCCCGGCGAAAAATCTACCCTTCCATTCTCATGATAAACGGCGGCGACCATCCTTCCCGAGGGCTGCGCAACACTCCCGGGAAAAACTCCAATTGACTTGCATACGAATTATCTAGTATAAACAAACATATGGCTATATTAGGCGCGTCAGCCCTCGGCAATCTCCTGCTCAAGGAACAACTGATCACGGAAGAACAGCTCCTGGAGGCTCTGAAAGAGCAGAAGATCAAAGGGAAGCGACTCAGTTCCATTCTTATCAAACTGGGCTTTGTTTCAGAAGATGCGCTGACAGCGGTCTTGAGCAGCCAGTTCAACATTCCCGCCGTCAAGCTAACGCAACAACGAATCGACAAATCGCTCCTCAGAACGGTCTCGTACGAAACAGCGAAGCGCTATCAGCTCATGCCGATTGCAAAACAGGGCGATACCATCAGTATTGCGATGGCTGATCCCTCCGACACCTTCGCGATAGATCACGTGAAATTTCTGACCGGAATGAAGGTCGGCGTTGTTATCGCCTCGGAGTCCGAAATTGAAACGGTCATCGAGTCGTATTATAAAGGGAAACCTACGAAACGCTCTGGAGCGGCTGACTCCGCTGCGGAACTCCCGCCGCCTCCGTCTTCGGAAAGCCTGCTGAAGAAAGAAAAAAGCTTTGTCACCGACCCTGATTTCGATCCGCTGCAGGACACATCGGAATCTTACGCTTCAGAACAATTGCAGGTCGATAACCTTGAGGAAGTCGTCGGCAGCGCTCTCGATGAAGTCACGATAGTCGACGACAAAAAAGATCGTGACGAGGATGCGATGCGCGCGGGAGACGCGCCGATTGTCAAGCTCGCCAACAATATCTTTTATGAAGCGATTCGGGCCCGTGCAAGCGATATTCATATCGAACCGGCGGAACAGCTGTTACAGGTCCGTTATCGTGTCGACGGCATTCTCCATTCGGTCCTGAAGCTGCCGGTCAAGATTAAGAACGCCCTAACGTCGCGCATCAAGATACTCTCTCACTTAGACATCTCCGAACGGCGGCTTCCGCAGGACGGTAGATTCAAGCTGAAATTCGGCAAGGGCCGCGAGATCGACTTCCGCGTCTCCACGCTGCCTGCCATTTTCGGCGAGAAGGTGGTCATGAGAATTCTCGATAAGGCCAATCTCAAGCTCGACCTCGACAATATCGGCATGGAAGAGTCTGCGTACAAACATTTCCTCAATTCGCTCGACAAACCGTTCGGCATGATCTTGGTCACCGGTCCTACCGGAAGCGGAAAGACGACAACCCTCTATTCCGCACTCAACCGTCTGAACGATCCGAAGATAAATATCATGACGGCAGAGGATCCCGTTGAATATAATTTCTTCGGTATCAACCAGGTCCAGGTCAGAGAAGAGATCGGCCTGACCTTTGCTGCTGCGCTCCGTTCTTTTCTGCGCCAGGACCCCGATATCATCATGGTTGGTGAAATCCGCGACTTCGAGACTGCAGAAATAGCGGTCAAGGCGGCACTTACGGGACATCTGGTGCTGAGTACCCTTCATACGAACGATGCGTCGGGCGCAGTGACCCGTCTTGTGAATATGGGCATCGAACCATTCCTTATTTCATCGTCACTGCTGTTAGTCATTGCGCAGCGGCTTGCCCGCCGCATATGCCCTGATTGCAAGAAGCCGCACAACGTTTCTCACGACACGCTGCTGAAACTAGGGTTTCCGCTCGAACTTGCCGAAAATGCGACCTGCTATGTCGGGGCGGGCTGTCCGTCGTGCGCCAATACGGGCTATCGGGGGCGTCTCGCAATCTATGAGGTCATGCCGATTCTTGACGAATTGAAAGACATGGTTCTGCAAGGGGCGTCGGCTCATGAAATCAAACGCGAGGCCGTCCGATTCGGGATGCTGACCTTGCGTCAGAGCGGCATTCGCAAGGTCTTGGAAGGGCTCACGTCCATCGACGAACTTGTCCGCGTGACGTTCGAAGATTAAGAGAAAAAAACGTGTGTCGCGGGCGGACCGCCCGCCGCAAAACGGCGCCAATCCTTTATTGACAAACAGTTATCTTTATTGTAGTATGTCGAAGCATTCCGCTTCCTGCTCGAATCGGATGTATGCTGAAGGGGGCTTGCATGGCACAAAATATTAGGACCAAGGGAAACCCGACGTTGGAGAACGGTCAACAAAGGATCTACCTCCGTTTTCTTACGGTCTTTCTTCTGGTCGGCGCGCTCGCGGCCGTCGCATTCATCATGGGTTCGCTCATCACGATGTACAGTGCCTTCGGGGACTTTGAGGAATTCCGCCGGATGGATATTGGAACCCTATTTGCGAAGCTTATTCCCGGACTCATCATGTTTCTTATCGCCTTTGCCGCCCTCATTGCCTTTATCGTCATATGGTTCAGAAAGACCGTTTCGGACCCGTTGGTTGACATTGACGCAGGCATGCAGGAGATTAAACGGGGCAATTATTCCGCTCGTATTACGATCGATTCCCGCGACGAGTTTTACAACATAGCGCAAACATTTAATGCAACGATGGACAGGATTCAGGCCTTAATCCAGACCGAGGAGGAACGGGCCCGGATGCAGCACAATATCATGGAATTTCTCGGTATTCTTTCGGCAGCCTCCGAGGGGGATTTGACAAAAAAAGCCGTTGTGACGCCGGATGTCTTCGGTTCGCTCGCCGATGCCTTTAATCTCATGTCGAGCGGCCTTGCCGAGCTTATTACCTCCGTGCAGGTCTCCGCAGCCGAGGCAAATGCAAAGAGTTCCGCTCTCGTCAGGATTACCGAGCAGCTGGCCTCCGGAGCAGGAAAGCAGGAAAAAGAGGTTCAGACCGCGTCGGCTTTTGTGCAGGATTCTTCTCAATCAGCGCTCATCATTGCCAGGAAGACCAATTCGGCCCGTCAGATTGCCGAAAGCGCCACTGCCGCTGCGGAAAAGGGTGGCAAGATGGTGAGCAGTTCCATGAGCGGGATCCAGGTAATCCGGAACACGGTGCAGGCCATCAATAAACGGATGAAGTCGCTTGCGGAAAAGCTTATGGAGATCGGCACTATTTCCCAGCTTATTACCGAGATCGCGAACAGGACCAATCTTCTCGCCCTCAATGCCTCGATCGAGGCAGCTCGCGCGGGAGAACAGGGCAAAGGATTTGTCGTCATCGCCGAAGAAATTCGCAACCTCTCCGAGCGCTCGGCAAAGTCGACCAAACAGATTGCGGAAGTCATCAGCGCCATTCAGGGCGAAGCGGCAGGGGTCACAAAACACCTTGAAGAAGAGACCAATCTCGTTGAGATGGAGACAAAGATGGCTGCTGACACGGGCGCCATTTTCAGCGAAATAGACGCCGTCATCAAACAGATTGAGGCACTGACATCAGAGATCGACGCTTCGACTGAAGAGCAGCGAGAATTGACCGGCAAGGTTGAGACGTCGATGCATGAAGTCCAGAGGGTGTCGAGGGATGTCCTGAGCGTTGTTAATGACCTGTCTTCTATTGCATCGTCGCTTGCGGCGACATCTCAGTCCCTGGCAAAATCGACCAGCAGATTCAGGTTTTAGCCCTTATCCTTGCGCCGTCGGGAAATGGCGCGCAAAGACCGCCTTCAGCGAATTCTCGTCGAACGGTTTGACGAGGAAGTCGTCTGCGCCGGTGTCAAGCGCCATTTGTCGGTGTTTTTCGGTGCCTCTGGACGTGAGAACCACTATCGGGATGCTCCTGAGGTACTCTACGGCGCGAACCCGCCGGATGAGCTCATAGCCATGCATTATCGGCATTTCAAGGTCCGTAACGATAAGGGAGATCTCATTTACATGAAGAATATTCAGCGCCTCGTGACCGTTCGCAGCGGTAACCGGCTGCAGCCCCAGGTTCTGGACGAAATTGGCAACATACTTCCGGACGCTCAGTGAATCATCGACAATCAGCACCTTCGGAAGTTCCGTTTCGGCGGGCTGAGGCATGAGGTTCGGCTCCGGCTTGACGTCTGTTTCGAACAGTGCCGTCGGGTTCAAGACAAACCTTACCCTTCCGTCTCCCGAAATGGTAATGCCTGAATACATCGACAGACCGTCAAGGAACTCGTTCAGCGGCTTTATGACCGTCTCTTCCTGACCGATTATTTCGTCGACGATAAGACCGACACGCTTGTCGGATATGTTGCAAATGACGACATATTTATTTATCCGATCTTCAAGCTTGGCGGCGCCGAAGAAGTCCATGAGGCTCTTCAGAAGAATTTTTCTGCCCCGATAAACAATCGATCCATGCCCGGATTCAAGGCCATCCATGATATCAAGCAGCGTCACCTCTTCCATCAGCGTGACCGGAATGGCGAATTCCGCACCGCCGCTCTTGAATACGACCACATTGGAAATGGCGAGTGTCGTCGGCACATGCATCTTGAATACCGTATACTTCCCTTCTTCCGAATCGACATCGATAATTCCGCTGAGGTCCGCAACCTGACGACGTACCGCGGTCATGCCGATGCCGCGTCCGGATGTCTGGTCTGCAGATTCCTTTGTCGAAATGCCGGCCTGGAAGATGAGGGCAAGCAATTCCTGCTTGGAGACCTCTTCGGACTCTTTCAATATTCCCTGCCGAATCGCCTGCTCTTTCAATCGCTCCGTGTCGATACCGCGCCCGTCGTCACGCACTTGAATGGCGATAATATTCCCTTCGCGGGATGCCGAAAGTACTATTTCCCCCTGTTCAGGCTTGCCCTTCTGGAGGCGCTCCGCAGGGAGTTCAATCCCGTGCGCAATTGCGTTTCTGATGATATGCATCAGCGGGTCGAACAGATGCTCGAAAACGACCCGGTCTATTTTGGTATCGCCTCCGTGGATCCGCAGTTCCGCCTGTCTTCCGTTTGCCTTGGCCATTTCTCTGACAGCCTTGCGAAAACGCTGGAAAAGTCTGTCGACGGGCAGCATACGGGCTTCAGAGATATCGGCCCGCAGTTCTCGGACATCGCGATCCATCGAACGCACGTCCTGGGCATACATGTCGTACTGATTGGACAGCTCCTTCAACCCTTCCTGGATATCGTTCGTTATCTCCTGCAACTTTCGCGCAAATATATTGCTCTCGTCATAGCTGTCGAATTCAAGCTCTCCGAACCCGGCAAAGAAACGGTCCGTAGAACGCTCGGGCGACTGTTGCTCATATGAATAGGCATGACGGTCCGAGTATTCGCCGACCTCGCGAACGAGGCGGTCGCCCGCAAACGTTATTTCTTCAATAACGTCCTGTGCGGTACGGGTTCGCTGCACCAGGTAATTCTTCCGGATGGTGATCTCGCCGATCAGATTAAGCATCGCCTCAATCTTCTGGACATCAATACGGATAAAGTTGCCGTAATAGAGATCGCCCTCTTCCGACATCCGACGTCGTTCGATCGACGGCCCTCCAGCCATGGCAGGAACACATTGCGGCGCCGGGGCTGCCGCTTGCTGAGAAGGGATACTCTCTGTTGTCTCCTTCTGCTCCTTCACAGCGAGCTCACGCGCCAGAAACTCATCGGCAGTTTTGATGATCTCCGTGGCCGCGGTGGAAGGTTCGGGTATCTTACCCGGAAGGTCAGAGATAAGGGAGGCAATAACATCGAACATCGACGAAAGCACCGATATGGTTTTGTCCGAAAGCGCAATGCGGTGTTCCATCAATGCTTCGAGGATATCTTCCATTTTGTGGGCGACAGAACTCGTGACATCCAGCTTGACGATTGCGGCCGATCCCTTCAAGGTGTGGGCCGCGCGGAACAGGTCTTCAACTATCGGCAGGTTGTCGGTATGCGGCTGCAGTTCCTTAAGGCCTTTGTGCAGGGCTGCGAGGTGCTCTCCGGCCTCCAGGAGGAAGTACTCGAGCAGTTCGGATTCACGCATATCTGCGTTTAGCTGGTACCCTTGACGCGGTATGTCTCGAAAAATTTCTTGACGTCGATGAGATCGTCGACAGCCATATCCGCATCAAACGTCACAAAAAAAGGCGACGATTCGGAAAGAAAGCCTATACTTTCCTTATCAACGTCGACCACAAGCAGCTTCGGATTCTGATAGGCAGGTTTTTCTATCGGGTAAATCTTCGAAAGGTCTACAGCAGGAATTATCTTGCCGCGCAACGGAAGCGCTCCGTACAGATACACCGGGGCTCCGGGTATCGGGAATATGCGCGAGATTTCGACCACTTCGCGCACTGCGTCAGCTGGAATAAGGAACTCTTTTTCGCTGACATTGAACACGCAGTATGTCTTTTCAACCGTCGGCTTGCCTTCGCGTTCTTCATTCATCGGCTTAAACACCTGCTGACCGCAAACAGCAAATCTGAAGCATCGCAGGGTTTCGTCAAGTAAACATCTGCCCCCTGTTTTTCTCCCCAGACGCGGTCACTTTCCTGATTTTTTGATGTCAGCATGATTACGGGGATGTTTTTCAGCCGTTCGTCATGCTTAATCTCCCGGCAGAGCTGAAATCCGTTCTTTTTCGGCATCACAACGTCCAGAATAACGAGATCAAAGGCCTCGGTCTTCACGAATCGCTCAGCCTCCTCTCCATCGGTCGCTACGGTGAGCTTATGCCCTTTTGCCCCGAGCACCGACTCCAGAAAACGGACATCGGTCGGGCTGTCGTCCGCTATAAGAATATGCGCCACAACACTGCCCCCTTATCCGAGAGTGCCAATGATCCTCAGCTGCAACAAAGTGTAAATAGCCTTCTCGGCAGCAGCATCTCCACCTGCCCAATTGACGACATCGGCCACCGTCTTCTTGCCGTCGATACCGCTCAGAACCGAACGTTCGGCCTCGCCAAGGGCATAGGTACCGACCACGGCCTCATTTGCAGTGCGCGTCAGCACCGCCGTTTTCTCCACGCAATCCGCAAAGGTCTCATCCGGCACCTTCCGCAACACCGCCGGCAACAGCTCCGCCCGGCTCAGCCGCAGCGGAACGGAGAGAGCAGCTTCGGAAAGCGGGGAACTATCAAAAGAAAAGGCCCCTTCATCAGCCTCCAATAACCGTCCAACGGCATCCAGCAGCACCTCGCGAATTGCCGCCACATCCGCACCGCTCTTGATTTCTACGCCTTTCTTAATACCCTCAAAAGAGCTCATCGATGCACCGATTGCCTTGCCGCGCTCAAAGAACAGCTCCATGCTCGACGTTGCCAGAAATGCAAAAAGCTTACCGCTCATTCCCGCACCCTCAATCGTTGCCAGCACGTCGCAGATGGTCAGCACGCCGAATCTTCCCGAAAAGATGATAGCCTCGTCGCGCACGATGCCCGATTGTTTCAGAATATTCTCAACACTCTTCTGTACGATAAAAGGCAGCTTCCTTTCGAGATACTCCGTTACATCAGCGGATGGCATGACCGCTTCCGCGATTGGTTCCGTCTCCTTCTCTTTTACCTCGGCGACGACCGCGACATGCTCCTCTTTCTTCGGCTCGGACGCATGGGAAACGGCATAAATACTGGCAATCGCAGCACCGGCAGCAGCGAGACCTCCTGTTGCTACCGCAGCTGAGGGCATCTCGATATGCCGTGTCTCGGCCACGGGTTCTCTCGGCATCTCAGGCGCGGAAACCGGGGACGTTTCTTTTACGTGCTCATACTCACCAGACGGCGATTCCGCCTCCCGGGAAGGAGCGGCAATCTCATCATGCCCTGTTTCCAACTCAAGAACGCTGGATTCTTCAGCAAAGACATCGGTTACCGGAGCCTCTTCATGCGAAGTGATTTCTTCAGGCTCTATCAGCGGCTGAGCCGGAGGCTCCTCAGCAAAGGCGCTTGCATCAAATGCAACCGGCAATTCATGCTCCAGTGCCGGGAATTCCTCCTCTCTTTCGTGAGGAAAGGGAAACGGTGCACCTTCCACAGCAGGGGTCTCCGGAAGCTCAGGGACGACTAGATCCGACCCGACAGCCGCATGATCCGCGCCGAACGCAAACGGAACTGCGACGGAAGGCTCAACGTCAAAGGGAACGGGTGGTTCAATGGAGGTTGTTTCTTTCGCAGCCTCCCGACCGCTCTGAACAATCGAATTGACTTTATCGACCAGCGCCTCTGATTTAAACGGCTTGATAAAATAATCGGACACCGCAAAACGTTCCGAAAACTTGCGGCCGACATCGTCACCCTTGGCAGTGATAAGAATTATCGGAATATCTTTCAAAAGCTGGTTCTCGCGAACAAGCTGACAAAACTGGTAGCCGCTCATGCGGGGCATGATGAAATCGACAAGAATTACCTCGGGAACCAATTCCTCCGCCAGCCGCAGGCCGTCTTCCCCGTTCTCCGCAGTAACGACCTGATAGCCCTCATCCGCCAGCGCCATCTCCGCCAGCTTCCTGACGATCGGGCTATCGTCGATAACCAGCACTTTCCCTTTGTCCATTCTTCTCTCCTCGCACCCCTTCTTCCCATGTTTACATGAGTTGGATTCTTACTTCATCCAACGCCATTTTTCTCTATTTACGGCTATAGGTATATTACGAATGCACAACTATAGCACTGAAGAAAAGCGCCTGTCAATCAAGCAGATGGCATCGAGCGAAGTTCCAAAGAGGGGAATACTTCTATCGATTTCAGCCAGTGATCCGGCGGGTCGGCTGCCGGACCACAAAGGGCCGACGCCACGCCGACACCGCTCGAACCCGCATTTGCAAGCTCAGCGCACCGCTCGGGAGTAATGCCCCCTATGGCTATTATCGGTATCGTTACAATCTCCTTGAGCTCAGCCAGCGCTTCAACGCCCCTCGGAGGGCCTGCATTCTTTGTTGTCGTGGGATAAACGGGGCCGGCGCCGATATAATCGGCGCCGGCGGCAACAGCCTGCAATGCTTCATCTTTGCTGTGCGTAGATACACCGATAACGCCATGCCGGAATACTTTCCGCGCGGCGCGGATGGGTAGGTCTTCTTGTCCGAGGTGCAGTCCGTCAGCACGAACGGCAGCGGCAATGTCGGCATGATCATTTACGGTAAAAAAAGCCCCATATTCGAATGTAAGGGCCCGGATCAGTTCGGCATTTTTGAACAGGTCACGCCGCCGGCTCGTCTTGTCGCGATACTGAATCCAGAGGATGCCTGCAGCGAGAAAGTTCCGCAAGCGATCTGACCCACCGCTGAAATCGGTCAGAAAACAGAGGGGGCTGACAGTTCGTTGTGCCGACATGCGGGAGCGATGACGCCTTGTCTAGTCGGAATCGGGCTTTTCTTGGTGCATAATGCGGTCGACAAATGAGGTATTGACCGAACCCTTCAGGAAGTCGGGGTGCTGGAAAATTCTCCTGAAAAACGGGATGGTCGTCCTGATGCCCTCCACATGAAACTCATCAAGGCAGCGCCTCATGCGGACAATCGCCTCCTCGCGAGTCTTCGCATGAACAATGACTTTGGCTATCATCGAGTCGTAATACGGCGGCACCGTCCACCCCGTATACGCGCAGGTATCTACTCTGACGCCGGGACCGCCGGGGAGTGTGAACACCGAAAGCTTGCCGGGGCATGGAACGAAACGCTCCGGGTCTTCGGCATTAATACGGACCTCAATGGCATGCCCCGCAGGCTTGACCTGATTCTGTCGAATCGTCAGCGGCAGGCCTGCCGCTATTTTTATCTGCTCCTTGACGAGATCAACGCCGTAGACCTCTTCAGTAACGGGATGTTCTACCTGAATGCGGGTATTAATCTCCATGAAATAGATATTCTGCTCGTCGTCCACAATGAACTCGATGGTCCCCGCATTGCGGTATTTGAGGGCTTTGGCGGCTTTTACGGCATATTCACCGATGCGCTTGCGGAACTTCTCCGTTGCGATGGGAGAAGGGGACTCCTCGATAAGTTTCTGATGACGGCGCTGCACCGAGCAGTCGCGCTCGCCGAGATGAACAACATTCCCCTTTGAATCGCCAAGAATTTGAACCTCTATGTGGCGGATTGAAGGGAGATATTTCTCAACATACAGTTCGCCGTTGCCGAAGGCGGCAAATGCCTCGCGTTGCGCCATCATGAAAGCCTGCGGCAGCTCCTGTTCCTCGCGGACAATGCGCATCCCCCTGCCTCCGCCGCCCGCGGATGCCTTCACGATGACAGGGAAACCAATCTTCTTCGCTGTCTTCAGCGCCGCCTCTTCCGAGCTGACGGGGCCGTCGCTCCCCGGCACCACGGGGATACCCTTGCGCTTCATTGTTTGACGAGCTTTCGCCTTGTCTCCGCCGATTCTAATCGTGTCGGCCGTCGGACCGATAAACGTTATGCCCGACGTCGCACAAGCCTCAGCAAAATGCTGATTCTCGGAAAGGAACCCATAGCCGGGATGAATGGCCTCGGCATCAACTATATCGGCCGCACTAATGATTGCAGGGATATGCAAATAGCTTTGCGCGGGACTTGCCGGCCCGATACAGACGGCTTCGTCGGCAAGCTGCACATGCCGTGCATCCTTCTCCACATCGGCATAAACCACGGCAGTCTTGATGCCGAGCTCCTTGCATGCGCGGATAACTCGGATGGCTATTTCGCCGCGATTGGCAATCAGAATCTTTTTGAACAGTTCCATGGGTTAAGCCGGCTCTATGAGAAAGAGCGGCTGCCCGTATTCGACCGGACTGCCGTTGTCTACCAGAATTTTGGCGACAACGCCTTCGACATCGCTCTCGATTTCATTCATCAGCTTCATCGCCTCGATAATGCAGAGAACCTGCCCTTTTTTCACCTTCGAGCCGACCTCCACAAATGCCGATGACTCCGGAGAGGCCGCCCGATAGAAGGTGCCGACAATCGGGGAGGCGATCGTCGCGTGATGAACGGGGCAGACAGGTTCCGCAACCACGGGAGCCGCCCCTGCCGGAGTTGCCGGCAAATGAGCCGTCGGCACGGATGATAGAGCGTATGCGCCTCTCCGAATCTTGAGCTTAATGCCTTCTTTTTCTATCTGAATTTCGGTGACATCGGTTTCCTTCAACAACTCCATCAACCCTTTTATCTCGTCCAGTTCCATGCATTCCTCCCTGATGATACCTGCTGCTTGCTCCCTCAAGAGGAGCGCAAGCGCTGCGCACAACTACAGGAGTTACTTGACCTTCTCGATATACTCGTCCGTCCGCGTATCTATTTTCAGGATATCGCCGATCTGGATATGAAACGGGACCTTCACCACAAGGCCGGTCTCCATCTTTGCCGGTTTCGTCGACCCCGATGCCGTATCGCCGCGGAACGACGGTTCCGTGTCGGCAACGGCCAGCTCGACAAACATCGGCGCTTCCACCGTCATCGGCTCTCCGTTATAGGTCAGAAGAGAAACAATCATATTGTCCTTAATGTAAAGCTTGGCATGCCCGATCTGCTCATTCGTCAGCGGGATCTGCTCGTATGATTCCATATCCATAAAGTAGTTCAGGCCGTCTTGTTCGTAAAGATACTGCATCTGCCGTTGTTCCAACGCGGGCTGTTCGAATTTTTCGCCGGAGCGGAACGTATCTTCCAGCACTGCACCCGTCCGCATGCTCTTGAGCTTTGTACGCACTACCGCGCCTCCGCGGCCTACCTTCGAGTGCTGGAAATCAACGATCTCGAACGGCTCACCTTTGTATTCGATTTTTGCTCCCTTTCTGAAATCAGCGGTCGATATCACGAAACTCCTCCTTCTGCTTCCCTGCTTAGTGTCGTCAGGATCGAGACCGTGTCGTCTTTCACCAGAACAATGTCTTCAATTCGCACACCGCCCACGCCCGGCAGATAAATGCCCGGCTCAACGGTAAAAACCATTCCGTTCCGGACCTTTTCACCCCTTGCCCATGAAACAAACGGGTATTCATGGACATCGAGACCGACACCGTGGCCGAGGCTATGGCCGAAAAAATCGCCGTATCCAGCCGTTCGGATGATGCCGCGGGCGACTGCGTCAATCTCTTGCGTCTTTTTACCCGCCCGTACCGACCGGATCGCCTCGAAACGGGCGCGATTAACAATATCATAAATCTCGCGTTTCTTTGGATCAGCACCCCCGCCGACCAGAATCGTCCGGGTCATGTCGGAAAAGTAACCGTCAGCCTCCCCGCCCCAATCGACGATTACGAGGTCTCCCGGCTCGATCTTTCGGTCGGTCGGATGCGCATGCGGCATCGACGAATTCGGCCCTGAGGCGACGATTATCTCGAACGGGATGCTTCTGCATCCCTGCTGCTTCAGCGCCGCTTCAAGCCGACGGGAGACCGCACTCTCCCGCATGCCGCTCCGAATCCATGGACGGATCACACGAAAGGCCTGTTCAGCCCGCAACGCGGCACGTTCGATGGCAGCGATTTCTTCGATATCCTTCACCGCACGCATCTTTTCGAAGACATTGCGAAGCGGCTTCAGTTCGAGGCCGAAGGAATTCAGGTGCTCATAAAATGCGTAGCTGATCGACGACTCGAACCCAAGCGTTCGCACGGTATGCTGCCGGAGCAGTCTCCGCAGAAACGAGACACGCTTCCCCTTTTCAATAAGGATCTCGGCTCCGTTGACCTCATGTGCGGCCTGTTCCTGATAACGGAAGTCCGTCACGAAAACAGACGCCTTCCTCGTCAGGAGCAGAAAACCTGCCGAACCGGTAAAGCCGCTCAGATAGCGTACGTTCTTCAGGGCGGTTACAAGAATAGCATCGAGGCCTTTGGCCCCGAGTAACCGTCTGACCTGTCGAATGCGGGGAGGGGTAGTCAATGCGCATCAACCCCGACGGGCGACCTTGGCATCGAAAATTGCCGCGGCAACATCTTCCTTGCTGCAGATCGGCAATTCTTCTTCGTCATACCCGCCGTGATTATCAGGGAAGATGAAGGTTACTGCATTCGTGTCGGTTTCGAACCCGGCCCCGGGTGCCGACACATCGTTAAAGACAAGCATATCAGCGCCTTTGGCGGTCAGCTTCCGTCTCGCCCGATCGAGACGCGGACCGGTCTCTGCAGCAAAGCCGATCGTAAACGGCCGCTTCGGCAAGGCACAAACCGACGCGAGGATATCGGGAGTCTTTGCGAGCGATAGTGCCGCCAGGTCGGCCTTTTCCGCCTTTTCGCTGCTCGGAGCGACCGGAGAAAGGTCTGCGACGGCTGCGGCAAAAATCGCCAGGGTTGCCGTTTCTATCTGCTCCATAACCGCTGCATGCATTTCGGCGGCGGTTTCAACCCTGACAACGTCAATCCCGGCCGGGGTTGGGATGCAGACGGGGCCTGTTATGAGCGTAACTTTCGCACCGCGTCGGCGCGCAACACGGGCAATCGCATATCCCATCTTCCCCGACGAGCGATTTGAAAGAAAGCGGACGGGATCTATCGGTTCTCGCGTCGGTCCGGCAGTAATGACGACATGTTCTCCGACGAGGTCTTTTTGCGTGAGCGCGGTGCGCGTCTCTTCCAGAATGGTATCGATATCGGCCATCTTGCCAACGCCCTCTTCGCCGCATGCGAGAGAACCGCGTTGCGGGGGTATCTCCACGGCGCCGAGTGCGAGCAGCGACTGAAGGTTATTTCTGAAAACAGGGTTCTCGTACATGCGCCAGTTCATCGCCGGAGCGAGTAGAACGGGGCCGCGATAGACTAGAAATGCCGTACTCAGGAGATCGTCCGCTATCCCATGGGCAAACTTGCCTATGCTGTTGGCTGTTGCCGGGGCAACAAGAAAAAGATCGGCGCGGGCAGGCCCATCGATGTGTGAGAAAGGCTCCTCGAAAATACCGGACAACGCGGGACTCCCGCAGGCAAGTGAAATCGAAAGCGGAGTAATGAACTCCTTGGCAGCATCCGTCATAATTGCCCTGACCTCAACCCCTCCATCGCGAAGGCGGCGGATAAGGTCAATCGTCTTATATGCTGCCACGCTCCCGGTGATGCCGACAAGAACCGTTTTCCCTTTGATCATGGCCAATTACCGGATGGACCTTGGTTGATAAACCCGTATGCAAATTCGACGCGGGCGTCAGACCGACTCGTCGCCCTCGTCCGCGTCGGTGTCGTTGAACAGCTCGTCAAGCGCCCGTTCGGACGCTCCTTCACGTTCATGGAGGTATACTTTCAGGTCTTTCTCGAGTTCCGAGAGGTCGGCGATGCTGCTCTTGCGCTTCTCTTCAATGAGCTTCTTAAAGTCAATACGGCCCGCCTTCTCCAGAGCGACAGCAGCATCTTCGCCGGTCATAAACTTAATCTCGCCGCCGACCGTTTCCACCAAGGCCGTCGTCGTAACTTTTTTCGCCTTCCTGGAGACCTTTGGTTCGGCACCTACTGCAAGTTCGCGGGCACGCTGCGCCGCGATAACGGCAAGACGATATTTACTCTCTATCTTCTTCTTGTCGTATTCGATCGGAAGTGAAATAATGTTCATTACTGCTCCTCCTTCAAAAAACTTTCGGCCGCCCAGGCATGGGCAAAGTGCTCAACCCGAACCCGTTCGGCACGAACAACCGCACGGAGATCCTGGAGGGCCTCCGTAAGCGAGTCGTTAATTATAACATAATCATAAGCTATATAGCCTTGGATCTCCTCACGGGCTTTGTGAAGACGGCGCTCGATCACTTCGGGCGGGTCGCTCATGCGGCCTTCCAGACGTTTCCGGAGGACCTCCAAGGAAGGCGGCAGGATAAAAATGTGCACACTGGCAGGGAAATGTCTCCGAATCTGAGCCGCTCCCTGCACGTCGATGTCGAGGATAACGTCGGCCCCGGCATCGAGAATCTCCTGAATGCGCGCCTTGGACGTTCCGTAGTAATTGCCGTGGACCTCGGCCCATTCGACAAACGCTTCGCTCTCAATCATTCGCCGGAATGCATCGATGCTGATGAACGAGTAATGAATGCCGTCCCTTTCTCCCTGCCGAGGCGGACGGGTTGTATAGGACACCGACATTCTGACATCAGGCATTTCGGCCAGCAATTTGCCGCAAAGCGTAGACTTTCCCGCCCCGGATGGGGCCGACACTACAATGAGAGTTCCGACGCGCCGTTTCATGCCTCTCGTTTCTACTGAATGTTCATCGACTGCTCGCGCAGTTTGCCTATTGCGTTTTTCATTTCGATGGTAAGCTGAATGACTGCGGTCTCATCCGCCTTTGAGCCGATGGTGTTCACTTCCCGGTGCATCTCCTGGAGAAGGAAGTCGAGTCTGCGTCCTATTGATGTCTCTGCGGATCGCAATGCAGCCCGGTATTGATCGATATGGCTTCTCAGGCGCGCAAGCTCCTCCGTTATATCGCTGCGCTGGGCAATGAACGCGACTTCCTGCGCCAGCCTTGCCTCGTCGATTGCGATATCGCCGGCCAGTTCAGCAATTTTGGCGGTCATTTTCACGCGGAGCCGATCGACAACGCCGTCCGCGACCGACTGGAGTTTAAGATAGTCGGACTCGAATACGCCGACAATCCGCTCCAATTCTCCTGCAAGTGCAAAACCCTCCGTCTCTCGCATCGCACGCAGGCGAGAGATCGCCTCATCGAGCGCTGCAAACAGGGCATCCGTGTCATGCTCTGCTTCCGATTGCAGGAGCAGATCACGATATCCCGATAAGAACTCTATGCCGAGTACGCCCGGCAGCAAAAGATCGCGCTGCACGCTGGAAAAGGCTTCCAGCATGCCTTTTGCGAGGGCTCGGTTCACCGTCATCTTCGGTTGGCGCTGTTCGGTCAGGGTGATCATCACATCCACCTTGCCGCGCTGGAAGGCATCGCGAATGCGGTTGCGGATCCCTATTTCACACTGCATAAGCATTGACGGCATGCGCACGCCGATATCAAGTCCTTTCTGGTTGACTGAACGAATTTCGACCTTATACCCTGCCGTCTCCATCGCGCCATAACCCGTCATGCTTTGTATCATGCCTTTATCCCCCGCAGCTTCACTGTTTTGTTTCGTGATGATGCCCCTTTGAGGATTTCTACGTCGCTCTTGCGGACATCGAAATGGTCGGCCAACACCTCAACGAGCTGGGCATTCGCTTCACCATCCGCAGGCGGCGCTGTCAGCCTCACCGAAAGAACGCCGTTCTTCACACCGTCGACACCTTTTTTCGAGGATCGGGGCGTTACCTTCACGTCAATCAGAATGCCGTCGTTCGCTTGCCGGAAAGGGATATCCATTACGCCTGGTCCAGAATTTATAATATACGCCACCCGGGATGAACGTGACAACCACGAGAAGAAGCCCGCCGATTACATCGACGACGTAGTGATAGCGGCAATAGACTGTAGCCGCAACCAGAAGCACGACCGGGATCAGAAAGATCCTGAAAAGCCGCCGATCGAGCCGCCACGCGAGCACAAGCGCAGTCACGGCTATACCGGTATGACCGCTCGGGAAGGCATCCCGCTTCACCCCCTCGAGTGAATTCAAAAGAGACTGAATGGATTGAGAAAAAGCTGATCCCGGCAGCTCGCCGGTCTGCAGATGGGCTATCGCGTACCGCGGCCCGAGCGCCGGGAAAAGCAGATACCCGACATAAGACAGATAGAAGCAGAGCATTATGAGGAAAAGATAGTAATTGAATGCATCATGGCGCCCCTGACGCCACAGGGTGACTCCCATGGCGATCGGAAGAAAATAATACGTTGTATAGGCAAGCTGCAGAATGTCGGTAAGGAACGGACTTGCCACACGTTCGAGTGCGACCGTCGGATGCAGGCCGAAAAGGCGATAATCAAGCCTGATCAGGAGGTGATCGATATCCTGCGGATTGACGGCATGGACTATCAGTCCAAGACTGTCAAAGACAGTCAGGATCGACACGACCGGAAAAATGATGTCGCGTATTGAATGCATCACTGCAAATTCCGTATTTATGCGCGGCAGGAGCAGTTGAAACCCGATAAGGGAAGCGTAGATGGATAACACCATACCGGCCCGAGGGACTTCGCTGAAATGAAGTGTAATAAGAAGCGCAAAGATGAAAAGAAAAAAGATGTTCAGCTCTTCAGCGGGTCTGAAAAGATGCCTTGGCATATGCGTATTCATGCCCCCCCGAGATCGTGATAAGTTCTGCGCACCAGAATTGGTTCCGGATACCGCGCAGCAACACCACTCAAAGTTTGCTCAAGGCCTGACGGATGGCTCGGTCTCTGCCGGACAGCCGGTGCGGATTGCCGCCCCGTCGGGAGGGTCGCTCGCCTTCTTCATCATCCTCTTTCCATGAAACCGGCATTTCATCGCCGGCCTCACGAGGCAATACCTCTCCACTCTGCAGACGTTCCAGAATAACCGCAAATCGTCCGGACGGTATCGGGACTGCACCGTGAGACCAGGCAAACTGTTCGATGGCCCGATCCGACGTAACGACAATCCAATGCCCGGGCTCCTGCACAATACGTCGTTTAATCACATCATCGGCAGACTCGCCGAGTCCGCTGTAAATAATGGCTACCAGACCCCGAACCATTCTGCGTTCGCTGCCGGGACCCATTTTATGACCATCAAATACGACCGTCACATCATGGTGTTTTATCTGCCTGTACTTAAGGAGTTGCTGAATAAGGGCCTCGCGCGCCTGCTCAAGATTTCGGTGACCGGTGCCTATCAGATTATAGCCGTCAATAATTACAGCAGCCAAAGTGCCCCCGCTTACAGCAATCCGCCTGGATCATTCATGACAAGTATTGGCTCGAAGAAACTGCGAAACACCAACACCTGCACGCAAAAAAACGTAAGGAGCACCCGTGTGTCGGACTGCAGGTCAGGCCCGGTTGCAGGGGCGCTCGCCAATCCGCTTCCAGGTCTCTTCATCAATGTCATCGGCATAATCAGATATCTGAAAGATATGCCCGCACTCCGTGCAGGCCAACAGAACACGCGCTCAGCCGATAACCAGACGCAGCATTCCCTCGCAATACCGGCAGATCATGCTCGCGCCCTTCCCGAACAATAAGAAAAATCCATAAGTGGCAGACACATATCAACTTACTATACCATAGAAAAATGGAAGCGAATGTTCGGACACGGTGGGATATTTCTTGGCGTGACGCTGACGAATGGCAGCATGCCGTAGCTATGCTGTCGAGTTTTTTTCGCACTCGCACGGATGATGCGCAACCGCTACGGCTGGCGGCCCTTCGGGTGAAGATGCTTATTGATGCCATAGACTCCTTTATACAGGAGCAGACTGCTGTCGTCTGTCCCTGGTGTACCGATGTCTGTTGCATCGACCGCCACGGGGCTTTTGACTTGCATGATCTGATTTATGCCTTCGCGCTTGATCTACCGTTGCCTCATTATTCTCACGATCACCGCGAAATCGACCCCTGCCGGTTTCTGGATGCGTCGGGATGCCGGTTGGTGCGATGGCAGCGGCCGTTTCGCTGCACGTGGCACTTCTGCGATGCCCTCATAAAACATATGCACAATCTCCCCGCAAAGAAGGTTCGGGGGTTCAATGCGGCGTTTCAGGAATTGCTGGCGGCCCGGGCGGAAATGCTCACTGCCTTTGAGCATATAGTGCAAAAACGGAAACAGCAGCATCACTAATCTTAGCGCATTATTCATGAACTTCTTGGCATAGCAGGTGCGGGATGTCCGGGACAAGCGAAGTGCCTGAGTTCCGTGAATACTTTGAGTTAGAAGCAATTTGGTAAGAAGAGGGGAGATGCCTATTTCGGGCATCTCCCCTCTTCTTACCACAGCAAAAGCTTGTTCGGTTGCTAATTCATATTATTTGTGGACGGCCTTACAGCTTCTTCCGGACCCATGTCAATGATTTATCGAGCATCTTTCCCGTCATGTGGAAAAACGGCTGCGGGTCTTTCCAGCTGAACCACGCCCCCTCCTCAAGACCACGGAAAGAGCGCATCCACTCGCGTGCGCTCAAGCTCCCTTCCCAGTGATAGTGAAGGGATGAAACGATATCGTAGTCCTCAATCATCCACTTGCGCCCTTCCCGCGGAACTATCGGCGGCTGTTTCTGCCCCGTCAGGTCCAGATAGAGCGACTTTACGACGTCCATATCGTTTTGCGCCACAAACAGCCGGAAGGCCTGGCCAACGCGGGGATTAATGTCGAGCACCTTGTATTGCCCATCCCTCGGATCTAGGCGGTAGCCGATATCCAGGATGCCCCGATACCCAATCTCCTTCATGAATCTGACGGTGAGGTCCGATACCGTCTGGTTCCATTTGACTATCCCGAGTGATGCGCATCCGACATGCACGGGGAATTGCCGTATCTTGTGGCCGGTAAATGCGGCAAGGCAATCCGAGTTTCCGTCAAAATACCCGTTGAAGATATAGATTTGATCGTCGCCGCCGGGGATATACTCCTGGATCATGAGATTGGCGCGTTCGGGGTCTTCGAGCAGCTTGTACATTTCGACCAGCTCTTCGTTAGAGTGAACAAGGACCATCTTCTTTCCGGTCCGCTCTTCAAGGCGGTTTCCGAAGATGCCTTTCAGCATGACGGGATACAACGGTTTCTTTGTGTACTCTAGGACATCGCCAAGATTTTTCGGGAAGAGGGTATGGGGTGTCGGCACATTGTGCTTGCATGCAAGATTGTACATGCCTTCCTTGCTGATAATTTCACCGACGAGATCCGGCGTATTGCGCGGAAACATAAAGTATCTGCTCAACTGATCGTAATATTTCGCACCGAAGACCGACAGTTCGTCGGACGTCGGGATCAGCAGCGCTTTTGTCCCTATCTTTTTGCCGAGACCGAGGACGTAATCGAGATAGTGCTGCTCCCGATTCTCATCAAAAGCCATGACATTTTTTTCACGGCAGTAGCGGGAAAGGAGGCCGGCCGAATGGACGTTCGCATCCACACCGTACAGATACACACCCTGGCTGCCCAGGGTTCTCATGATGGCCAGGGCGCCGAGCTTGCAGTTCAAAACAAGGACTGGTGTCGATACATCAGGAATTCTTGCGGTCATACCGCCTCCCGAAAAGCATTATTATGCTGCAGCAGGGCTTAAGATACAGCTACCAATTCCCTGTTAATCAGCGTGGGAACGATAGCAAGGTCGTCAAAGTGACCGAGGACAAATTCGAGATCGGCCGTCTGCTCGGTCTTGGTGAGATACGCGGCGCTGCGTCCGCCGCGGACCTCTTCAGGGCTCACGCCTTTCCAGTGGCCGATATATTCTTCAGTTTGGGCTGACTCCGGCTCAAATCCCATCTGCACAAGCCGCTCTGCCAGCCACGCGCAGCCCATCTGATCTTCTCTCCGGAACTGCCCGCGGGTGCCGGCTCCAAGAATTGCGACGCGTTTGTGTCTCGCTGCTATATACTTTGCGATAGCGGTCAGGTTGCGGAAACAGGCGGTGTAAACGGCTTCATTACCGGCGCCGGCGGTATTCAGCAACAGCTGAGTTCCCGATGTTGAAAGAAGAATCATCGGGCGGTCGATGTCGTTTCTTTGAGCTATCTGAGCCGGACTATTCGTGATTTCGAAGCCATACGGCATATTTCCCCCGAGCTCTCCGGCAAGAAGGGGGTTCGACAGCGTTTCCGCCAGAACGAACGCCTCGTCCGTCGTCTGCACAGGGAACACCCGCCTCCCGAGCGCAACAGCCGTAGTGGCGGTAGTTGTTGCTCGAATAACATCAATTACCACCGCAGCGTAACCATACCGATAGCGCGCTGCACTTTCCGGAAAACAATCAATGACAACCTTGCCGCCCATTTCGATCCCCCTGCGTGGCTTATTATTTCAACAAATACCTTAAAACGAGAACTGCCGAAGGAATTCCGCTGTTATTGGTTAAATCGTAGTGATGATGAAGCCCCGGCGTCGTGTTGATTTCATTAATAATACCGCCGCTCTGTTTCAGAGGAAGGGCCGGATCGCGCGTGATAACATCGACGCCGGTAAATTGCGAACCTATTGCTCTTGCAGCCAACACAGCCTGCCGCAGAATATCGTCGCACAGCACATCTGTTGCATTGTCCGTATAAATGGTCCTCACTTCATCGGTCCGCTGCAAGCGGTTTCCGACGCTCTTCGCGAGGATCCTCCGCCCTGCAGGAAGGATGTCTTTCCAAGATACTCCTTGAGCCCCGAGGGTTGCCTGCAGATCCCGATCGGCATCAAGGCGCGCATCAGTTCCTTCCCCCGCGTCGGGAGACTGAGCATAAGCGCTCTTCAGCAATTGCGCCACTGAAGAAACGCCATCGCCTTCAAGCCATATGCCGTTGCGGCGGGACGCATGAATTGGCGTTCCGTCGAGGACGAGAATCCGGTAACACTCGCCGATGACCAGTCGCTCAATGATAAGCTGATCGTGATAGAGAGATGCGAGCGCCGCTGCATCCCTGCATTCGGCAATCGTTGAAACATGAGTCGTAACCCCAAGGCCGGCCGACGTCCCAATTGCAGGCTTCACGACAAAGAACCCTTTGTGCTCGGACATGAATCGCTCCGCCTTTTCAAACTCGCTCAACCCGAATACCCGGTATTCCGGAATTGAAAGCCCTCGGGAGGCCATTGCGGAATAGCAGTAAGGCTTGTGCCCCGCGACCTCCAGTATGACCGGATCGTCAATCTGCACCATGTAGTTGCAAATGACGGTCGACTTGTCGCCCAGCCTTATTTCCCAAATCCCGTCGGCAAGCTCCGCAAATGCAGCAGACAGCTGCGTCGCGGCGTCCTTCCATATTTCCTTATAAAGAGAAACGCGATCCCAAACATAAACCGTCTTGTCAGCCCCGGTGAAGCGTTTCCATCTCTTGGCGAGTCGGCACCTCAGCCTCAGAAGTCTAAACATCAATCCCCCTGTAATCGGCACATTTGAGCAGTCTCTTCAGCGTGATACAACTTGTGAATCGGGCAGCCGCCTGCAAATCATCATCATGATCACTCAGCACATGTCATACAGGATGAAGAAGGGGCGTCCATGCACTGCAAGGCAGCGCAGGGATAAACCCGTACTTTCAGCTTTGCGCCATGCGATGACTGCTCTCGGGATATGGCATCCATGATTTCATCCCATGACGAGGTCACCGTGATGCCCTCGATATCCGGCAATGCGTCTATGTTTTCGACTGGCCGATAAACCCACAACCTCTTTGCATTGACCGGCAACTTATAGTTTTCTTCCGGGGCTTCTGCCCTTGTTCTCTTTTGGAACGTAAGGCGTTTCATGATTTTCTCAAGAATAACGCGCGGCTCCATGGTCATAATGCGGCGATACAGGATCCGGTACCGCAAAAAACGGGGCGGCGTCATGTGCTGAAACAATCCGTGCGTGCCGATGCCCTCATAATTAGACGCCACCATAACTCTTGTAGCGTTTGCAGGAGCACAGTCGAGGGCCTTATACGCTTTTCGCATGAATGTAAAAGAGGAATCGAACGGATATGCGTTTGCAATAACTACGTCGGCATCATCGGGACGCTCAGTGAAATATCTCTCCCGCGAAAAGCGGGCGGCATCCGGGAAATAGGCATAGTGATCCCCGCTCATGAGGCTCACTACCTGCAGATACGCATTCGTATGAACCGTGTAAATGGTGTTGAGGCCGATCATGCGCGCAATCTCTGCCAGGTCTTTTCTGAAACTGTTGTCGATATTATAATTTCCGTCGACGCTTTCATGCGTGTAATGCAAATGCATGATCGACTTTCTTCCGAGTATGCCAAGAGCGAGTTTGCACCCGCCGCCGAATCCGACGGTGTGTTGCGGATAGACGCCTCCGACGCCTATGACGAGGTCGCTTGATGCCACCTCCCGATTGACGTATACCGGCGTTCCGAAAGAGGTTTTGCCGACGAATTTTGTGTGCTTTGTATCGTCATGCACGATGATGCGGCAGGATTCCATCGCCTCTTTTCCTATCTTATTCGCAAGCCCCTTTTCGTTTTGCTCACCGTGCGTGCCCGTTGCCACAAGGATACGAATCGCATTCAAGGGAACGCCCGCCATCCTGAATTGTTCGAGCAGGAAAGGCAAGATACTGAAAACAGGTGTCGGGCGCGCCAGGTCATCAACAATAATGACTGGAGCCATTTTCCCCTTCGCCAACTCATGGAGCGGCCTCTGACCTACAGGATTATTAATACGTTGTGTGATTTCTTCGTTGGTAAGCGGCTCCGGCGTATTCGGCCAGTGCGTGACAACATCCCATGAATCCGGAAACGTCAGATGAATCGGATGATCGTTATACCAGATCCCGGTCCTAATCTCTATCTTTTGCATATGAATGTCTCCCGGAGGCGCTACTATGCCTGAGGTCCTTTCGGTTTCAGATTGTCGTGTTGGAAGGCATCGGAATGCAGCCCCCGGCGATAGATTTCGACACGAAGCAACTCCTCGATTCTGACATTGCTCAGGTGAACCACCGGACCGAAGTGGTTGAGCATCGCAAACTGGCTCGGCTTGGTCGGGGCCTCAAACACGGCAATATCAAATCCGAAGGCCTCTGCAAAGCGGTCCGCTGCTCTTGGATCGAATTCTCCCTTCGAGCCAAAAACCCCGATATCCTGCGCATTTTCCCTTGCTTCGACAACAATCTGTTTTGCACCGGCATTAAGCCACCTTTTCCCCTGATCGATAAGCTCACCGACAACGTCCCCGCTGAAGGTACCTTCGTGTTTCTTCCCAACCTCGAACTGCACCTCAAGACCGCGCTCATGAGCCATCCGGATGACTTCTTCAGGGGTAAACCGCAAGTCGGTGAATCCCTCGCCCGCCTCGACTCGCGTCAGGCCGATTGACGCGCAGAGATCGAGATAGTCGTCGAGCTTGCCGAATGTCGCAGCGACCTCGAAGGGTCCGCCGCCGGTGCACGTCCGAATCCCCAAGCGCCGTGCTGCGTCGACTTTTCGGCGCGTAGAAAGTTCATTAGCAATCTGCCAGCACGCCATGGATATTTTGAGCGTGGAAATGAGATGAGCGCTTTGCTCCAGGTGACTCTCCAGGGTCACGGGATCGTACCCCGGATCAAACGGAGATGTACGGGGCGGAAAATCAGGCACGCCGATCAGCTTCAGATATTCTTTCGTGCTCAGCGTCGGTTTCTTGTTCATTGCAGGTACTCCTTTCTATTCTTTAATGGGCATCAAGAAAATGAATACTCAATTGGGTCCGGAGAATCAGGCTTCAGCAAAAGAAGCTTATCAAGGCCGGATGAATAATAACTCCTGGTCAGCTCTCTCATCAGTTGCCCGGAAGGCTCCTGGCTGGCTCCCAGTCCTACCAGTGCACTGAGACCACCGTTCTTATTAACAATCATCGGATTTTGAGCAAAGAAGGCGGCGATTTTGGACGAATATTGTGGAATGAAATAGTAGACTTCCGTATCTGCTTCAACATCTTTCAACACACCGGCACCCCATCTCCTTTTCGTCACGAAAACCCCGTCGTTGAGCAGAGGGCGGCTTTTCATGGTATCGACTCGCTTAATCCCGTGTTCGAGTGCATAGCGTATGATGAAATAATACAGGGCGGACTGCATTCCCTGTTTGCGGAGGTCCTCTCGCCCGTCCAGCACCCCTGACCTTCGAAATATCAATGTGTCATTTTCCGCTACGCATAGCGCCCCCGCAGTTGCATCGCCGCCCGATTCAACAAACAGCAGAAATCCTTTGACAAAGTATTCATACATCTCCTCAAACAAATCGATGTCTGCCTGCCCGGCATATTGCACCTCAATAAGAGGAAGAAACATTCGCCGATAAAACAGGGCAAAATCCTCCTTGTCATGCGAAATGCGGCACTTCATGCCAGACTTGCGCTCTAGTCTGTTGGAGAACTTTCGTTTGCTATCATGAAACTTTTGTGCGATACTCTCCCAGCTTTTCGAAGTGTCGATTATTTGATCGATATATGGGTGCCCTTTAAAATCAGCCATGCTTGCCAATGGGTTGTCGCAGTTGTCGGGCAGAACGGCAATATACAGGTCGGCAGCATCCGCATTCCTCTGCAGGGTTCTTCTTAAGTCCTGAATCAGAACTTTTCCTTTTTTCACGACACGCGGCGGCGAAGCAAACATTCTGGCAATCATATATGCAGCATAGTTTGAGTTGTCTATAAACATGCATCGAACCGTTTCTCCGGCCTCGGATAATGAACCTTCAACCAACGTCGAATTACATATATAGCGCGCCACAAAAGGATACAATTTGTGTTTCACAGTCTCCACGAGTCGCATCATGTGTTGACAATCCCGGCGAGTCGGTAATGAATGCCAAGTGTAATGCGACGAATGGGCGACGGAATATAGGAAAGATATAAATAATGACGATTGGACTGCCAATCCGGATCATAATCCAATCCCTGCCTAAAACAGGTCCGCGCTGCTTTCATGTCACCATAGGCAAGCCATTTTTCCCCTATACAGTGATAGAGTTCGGCGACCCGAGTATTTAGCCAGCTGCGGTTGTTCTCATAATACTTCTCATCTGCTATCCCCCAATCGAGCACTGCCTGTAAAAAAACCTTCTCGATGCGGATCCATGTAAGAGCCGACTTCTTATTCCATTGTTGATTTACGGCTGAGATCTGCGTACCATGATAACGATAAAGATATGTGGGAAAATCGATAAACCCGACTCGGTAGTTTTTGCAAAGCCTCACAACAAATTCATATTCCTGCGCGTTCGGGTAAGACTCGTTTTGCAGGCCGACGTGCTGAAGAAATTCTCGCCGGAAAAGAATCGTATTGGACATGAGGACAGGCCCACGGAGGACATACCGGAAAACATCACCGATATAATAGGGAACGGTTCTTTTTTCTGCGGAATATTGGAATTCGCCTTTCTCGGGGAATACATCATCATAGGTCAAATTCAGCCTGTTATATATCTGATGATATGAACGCAGATGATATTCTTCAAAAATGCCGGAATCGTTCATTCCCGAGACTTCAGTGCAGACAACGCCGACATCCGGATGTTGCTCCGCAAAACAGACTTCAAGTTCCAGCTTGCACGGCAGATACAGATCGTCAGAATCAAGAAAGGCAATGTACTTGCCGGTTGCCGCTTTCATGCCGGTATTTCTTGCATGGGCCGGCCCCTCGTTATCAGTGACTATATAACGAATTCTGTCGAGAAAGCAGGCCATGACGGTTCTCGTAGTGTCGGTTGAACCGTCATCGACGACAATAACCTCGACATTGGGGTATGTCTGATCCAATACACTTTGCACCGCCGCCGGAAGGAGATCAGCGCGATTATACGTTGGAATTACAACGCTGACAAGCGGCTTATCCGACATGTGTCTTTTCCTTCCCCTGTTCAATCACTTCCTTCAATGCCCTCACTGCCGAAAACTTCTTCAGATACCCCTTCATCCCGTATTTCAGCGCATATTGACTCCAGCCCTTCGCTGATTTCGGAAACACCTCGATGAAACCGTAGTGCTGCGTATTGTGCGTCCACTCCATTTTCCAGGCATCACACGCCCCAAGGAAGTGAAAAGATGTGCCGAGTTTTTCTTTGATGAGGTGTGTGAAGAACTCAGCTCGAAGAAGGTTGCTCGGCGAGAACTGGCCGAATGATTCGTCGTAGCCGGTCTTGAGGGTGAATACTGACTGGCCCGAGAGCAGGCAATAATCTGCTGCCGCAGGTCGGTCATTGATGGTGCAGATCGGCAGAAGCAGTCGTCCCTCCTTTGCAGCATCGTGCGCGAGGCCACGATAGAATTTCTCAACCCGACCGTCTGATTTGATAGCTGTTCCGTTTCTGCCTTTCCAGTTTCTGCATTCGACATCGAACATCTTATCGAGCATGGCATCGAGAGATCCGCCTCCGCGAAACACCTCAAATCCGAACGATTCTTCCTTTTCGGCCTTTCTGCGGCATAGTTTGATGGTCTTTCGCAACCTTCCCGGAAGATTTGTCAGGAGCGCCGGCGCATCATTTCCGAGCTCCATCCATGGAGCCCATGGTTGCATATACTCGTGAAAGGGCTGCCCCGCGCCACGAAGCGTCTCGGCAAACGGTGTCGTAACTGGTCCTGACGCCGCAATATTGTCAAAAAACATCGATCGGTTGGGATAGTGCGTCTGCATAAAACGAACAAAGACTTCACAAATATCAACTGCATCACCCATATCAATCGGGAAGGCGTAATGACAGGTATGATCGTTTGTCAGCGAATGGAGAAACGGTTCCCCGCTGCCCTGAACATCGGATTGCATGCGGCAAGGGAAGACGCCTTTGGGAACGTCCTCCTTCATCAGCACAATGACAAACAGCTCTCCAGGCGTTCCAAATGCCTTCCACCAGTTTTC
>Ga0187786_10000071_pt1 | contig 31732 bp, 37 predicted proteins | sample 0815_BV2_10_20_M_FD_132449 | JGI IMG/M metagenome (GOLD analysis project Ga0187786, IMG submission 132449) | Tropical peat soil microbial communities from peatlands in Department of Meta, Colombia - 0815_BV2_10_20_MG | ecosystem: Environmental > Terrestrial > Soil > Wetlands > Peat | place...
ATCTGCTGAACTCTCTGTGGTATTACGATCAGCTTACCTGCATCCCACAATGGGGTGAGGGCGCCTGAGACAGGGCATCCATTTTTTCCCACGGCACCGGTGAAAATCTTGTCTCGTGAATATCGCAGTGCGGGAAACGATCCAATGAAGGGGGAGAGCGCGGGGTAAAAATCCCCTGAGTATGATTTTTTACGAGTTCCTTTTGAACATCGGCCTTTTCCGGGCAGAGCGCCGGGAAACAGATACCCGTACCCCGGCGGAAACCGGCCTCGTCACTCCGACGCGTAAGCCGAGGCGGGTTTGTCAGTACGGACAAAGTGAGCCTTTTTTTGTCCGGCGTTGTAAGAAAAACGGCTCATCCGGCGTTTTCCGGAGAAGATATGATCAGGGAACCTTTTCGCGAGATATTGGAAATTTTATGGATTTTCCTCATTCGGGTGAACTTCAGGTTCACAGGATCATTCACATTCCCTCCCAGTGGTTATTGCTTTTTTGTTCCGGGCGCTCAAAGCAGCCGGTGACTTCTGAGAGCCCGTGGCAGACCGTGGATACCATCATATATTAAAGATTGAGACTTAAATCTCCAATCACGGATGGTTGCAGAGATGGTATGCAGATGAAGACAATCTCCCCCCAGAAAACTCTCTGGCTTTCGGTAACTGCATTGCTTACCGTTGGTATCGTGCTTGTCTCGATCTTCTCCCTGAAGAACGGGTATTTCAATATTTTTCCGTACTTCTACATTCTGCCCATCATCCTGCTTGCCTACCTCTACCCGCGATATGCAGTCTATTTCACGGTCGGCCTCGGATGGGTCTTCCTTGCCCTGGTCTGGCTGTACGGTCCCGCCGATATCCAGCTCTATGCTGCCAGCATTGCGTTCTTCTACATCTTTGTCTCCATCGGCATCGTCATCTCCGCGATCTCCTCCCAGCTCATGCAGGAGCGGAAATACCGGGAGATCTTCGAGAACTCCCAGGCAGGAATGATGACGTTCGATCTTGAACTCCAGAAGATTGTGAACGTGAACGAGCAGGCTGCGGTAATCCTCGGCTACACCCGGGATGAGCTCAGGAACCAGGTCTTTTCGTCCTTCTGGTTCGATGACGAACAGGAGTCCCGTTTCATGAAGAAGATCCGATCTGAGGAGAAGATCGCGGATATGGAAATCGCCCTCCGCAAAAAGGACCGCACGGTCATCTGGGTCCTCGCTACTGCATCCCTGACCAAGGAGGGCCTCGTTATCTGCTCGATCGTGGATATCACGGGGAGCAAGCGGGTCAAGGACGAGCTGATCGAGTCAGAACTGAGGTACCGCACTCTCTTCGACGGTGCGAGCGATGCGATCTTCCTCCACGATATCGATGGCAGGATCTTCGAGACAAACGTAATTGCGACCCGGTACCTCGGCTATTCAAAGAAGGAGTTCATGCGGATGCGCCTGCAGGACTTCGACGTCCACCCTGACCTCCTCTTCACGCCGGATATCGTCAGGCAGTTCCAGTCGCGGGGGCATATCCTCTTCGAGACACGACAGAGGAAGAAGGACGGATCTGAGATCCCGGTCGAGATCAGCAGCAGGATCACCGAGTATTTCGGCATGTCCGCGGTCATGAGCACGGTCAGGGACATATCAGCGCGGAAGAAAGAATAGTTCTCTCTCTTGGTTTTCCGGAATCTCTTGTGATTTTTATGATCACTGCGGGAGTTTTCCTGCCAGCGTCCTGTACCTCAGCGGAGTCCTTGCAAGGAGTTTTTCTCCGCGTTTTCCGGTTTCGATGATCGATACCGTCGCGTTCTTCTCATAGGGGATATCCACGGGCAGGTCCGGTGCCCTGATCACAAACCAGCCCTGTCTGTTGAACTCGGGGGGTACGGGGAAACGGTAATCGCCGGAATCCCCTTCAAGGGCGATCTGAACGGTATACTGCGGGCCTGCACGCGGGATCAGGCCCTTCGCGTCAACCCGCAGGGCATGGTCAGACCCTGCAACTTCGGCCGGATCCACGGATATGGATGCCTGCCGCTCAAAAACGGCAATGATCCGCAATGATTCATCTGTCATCCCACGCATGGTTGTCACGTCCTGCCCGAATCACTCATGGGCTGGTATCGTTGAGAAAAAGTGTCATTTAAAAAGCCGCCGGGGGGAATTGAACCCCCGACCTGCTGATTACGAATCAGCCGCTATGCCGCTAAGCCACGGCGGCCCAATACCTCACAATATCAGCGCCTGCTATTATAAAAGTAATGAACCGGGGCCGCCTTTTTGACAGGGAAAAATCGCAACGGATTAATAGAAACTGAATAAGAGATCCGGGTATGAGTAATTGTTGGATTGCAGCTGTTCTCCTTCTCTTTGCCATCATCGCTTGTGCGGGCTGCGATGCGCCATGTAAGATGCTGGGCGTGACCTGCGGTGATAATATCCATACTATCTATGTCTCGAAGGATCCCGAGGCATGTAAAAGTATAAAAGTGGACTGCTCCGGGTACGGGGACAACGGGTATTTTGACAAGGCCGATGGGATCAGGTACACCCCGTTCTCTGACGGAACCGGGTGCGGGTGCCGGGCGATCACCCAGGACTATTGATTTTTTTTACGAGTAACCGCTCAGGCTCGTTACGCTCTCTTTTGCCGACGGGTCTTTGGGGACGGAGATCGTCCCGAACTTGGCCTCGTAATCCGCCACGGTCTTGGAGAGGACCGCGAGGAGGTTCTTGGCATGGGCCGGGGTGATGGAGACGATGGCCTTTGCCCGGGCCTGGTTGACCTGCGGGAGCTGGTGAAGGAACATGAACGTGAACTCGTCGTCCTTGTAGGCGATCTGGATCATGTTGCTGTACACGGGATCGAGCGTGGGGGGAATATTGACGGATATTTCCTGGGCTGCCATGCTGATCAGGTTTGATGTACTGCTAGAAAACTGTTCAGGTCCCCTTCATGGTATGATAGCAAAACGCCATGCTGGACGTTAAACCCCGTTATCCGGTCCAGTCCCGGAAAAAAGCTGAAGACACAGGCAGTCGGACCCTGTGTGCCTGTCGCGGATTGCACTCAATCGTCGCTGTTGTACCATCATTCTCGGTAAGTATATTCTGGCCGGTCTCAAAAGATATACAGGAGGTTTTATCCTGGCTCCTCACGGGAACACTGTCAGCATATCAGACCTGGTTCGGGTACAGGCATGCCCAGTCAGGTACTACTACGAACGTGAAGACCCGGTAGTGGAGTCTGACCGGTACGCGGTCTGTAAACAGCTCTCCTACCATCTCGGGAGCCCGCTCGATACGGAGATGATCTGGGCAGAGATCCTTGTGGTCCGCCCCACGGTCGATCCTTCGATGCAGGCGTTTCTCGATCTCTGCATCTCCGCGTGCAACAAGAACCCATGGCAGCCGTCCATTGAGACCGACGTCCGTGTCATCTCTGAGAAGCAGGGAATTGCCGGGATGATCGACCGCATCCTTCCTGACGGCTCCTTCTCCATCGTCCGCGCCGCCGGGGCAATGCCTTTTGGTACGTACGCCGCCGACCGCCTCCGGATCGCGGCAATTGCGCTCTGCCTGGAAGAGATGCGTCAGGAGGAAGTGACCGGTGGTCATGTTGAATATATTCCTGATGGAGTCTCGCGTTACCATACTGTCCAGCCCCGGGACCGTCGCCAGCTCATCGCGACCCTCCATCGGATCCGCGCAATCCACGCGGGAGAACTCCCGCAGCATCCGCTCAATGCCCCGTGCAACCGCTGCAAATACCGGGAGAAGTGCGAAAGCAGCGCCGGGCACCGGCTGAGCGAGATCCTCTAGGTTCGGGGATTGTGATCATACCCCCGCCCTGAATGCATACCTGGTGTTTTGTTTCTCCTTTGTACCCTGCAGACCCCCTGGATCCCGCACCTTCCTGTTCAGGTTCACTTTCACGGCACCCGTTCTTCCCTGATTATATACCGCCCCGTTCACGGTCTGATCAGCAAAAAAAAACGAGCGTGACGATGGATGACTGCAGAACGTATCGAAAGCGGGACACCGGAAGGTGATCTGCTGGGATTCTCCGGAGACCTCTTCTCCGGATGGCTGGAACAGACAGGTGACGACAGGCTCTATCTTCACTATATTATCTCGCGGAGGAAGAACGAAGGCAATACCCAGCGGCTGCTCTGTCACTGGCTCGCCCGCGGGTACGATCTCCGGGTCGTCATGCCAAGGCCGATTATGCGCCATATTCTCGGGAAATTCGGGTTCGTTCCTGCCTGGGAGTTCCTTCCCGGCCACTACGAGTACCCGGTCGAAGTATGGTTCAGGCCGTGGCCCCGCCCCGGAATCCTGCCGGTCGCCGAAGCGGTGACCGCTCCCCGCGGGTAACGTCCCTCTCCGGGGAATTCACTCACCGAGCAGGGTCTTTGAGACGATATACTCCCCGCGGGCTTCACGGGTTGTCCCGACGATGAGCCAGTACTCGTCACCGTGCAGCTCGACAACCCCGCATGCTTCCAACGTCTCGCCGGCGAGCACCTGTCCGCTGTACGTGTGGGTGAAAGAGAGGACCCTTGTTACGGATTCGTGCTCGATCTCATAGACGGCGGGGTTGTCGAACGCGAGGGAGGCATCCTTCACGCGGGCTTCGATCGTCATCTTCCCGCTCACTACGCCCCTGGTGCCGGGAACGGTCCCGATCCTGTCGTAGGACCGTGTGTACAGGATATCAAAGTACGTGCCCCCGATCTGGCCCCGGTTCCACTTCCGCCGCTCGTGGAGTACGAAATGCTCATAGGAGATCTCGGGTTTGCGCTTCTCGTAGACCTTGTGCCACATCTCTTCCGACAGGTCATCAATAGTCCCTTCCCGGATCCCCTGGCGAACCCTCTCCTGGGCATCAAACCAGTGCCTCCCGTACACAACCATGTCGATATCCGATGTCTCGTTATCAAGGCCGCAGAGCAGCGAACCGGTGCACCCGACAGTCCCTGACGGCAGATCGAAGAGGTCTACGAGCGTCTGAACCCGGGGGTTGGCCCGGGCGATCCTGCCGATCTCCTGTTCCGGCTTGAGCACCCGTTTGACGTCACCGTACGGGATGCGGTGCAGGAGTCCCGCATACTGTGGCTTGCGCCGGGCAATAAGGGCGTATGCATCCTCGAAATCGACTTTGGTATACCTGCGTCCGGATGTATCAACCCGCTCACCCTGCTCATCGGGAACATACCGGAGAACGCAACCGATCGTATCCGCATTGTCATACGTTGAGACGGCATAGATCCAGCCGTCCGGATCCTCAATGAAATCACGCAGGCGGACCGGTACCATCACCATCGACCTACAGTGTTGCGAGATACGCTTCGATCCGTTCAGCCTGCACTCCCCTGCGGAGGATCTTCTTTTCCGTGAGGTCTACGACCGTGCTGGGGGTGCCCGGCAGCCTTCCACCATCGATGAGCAATTCCCGCGGGACCGTGCATTCGTCCGGTGTCACCGGATCTTTTGCCCCGTGCAGGTTGGCACTCGTTGCGGTGATCGGCCCGTCGAACCGCCCGATGAGCTGAAGTGCGAGGTCATGGGAAGGCATCCGGATCCCGATCAGGCCGGTGCCACCCGTCAGGATTGCCGGGATGCAGTTGCGCGCAGGCAGGATTGCGGTGACCGGCCCGGGAAGGAATGCCTGCAGGAATCCTTCGAAACGCTCCTCCACCCGCGCCACGGCATGAAGCATATCAGCATCTGAGACGGCAATAGAGATCGGCATCGCCAGAGGGCGCTGTTTTGCCTCGTAGACCTGCAGGATAGCTTCATCGGAGAGGGCATCCCCCCCGAGACCATAGACCGTCTCGGTCGGATACACGACAATCCCGTCGTGCCTGAGGACCGAGACTGCCTTCCCGATGATATCCATGTCAGAACTCACGCCCGCGGACCCGGTTGATATCGAAGACCGCCTTGCTGCTGATATGCATCACCGCAAAGACGCCGGCCTGGATGGGGTCCGTGACCACAAGGTCCGCATGTTCCGGAACAGTGCCTGCCATCTTCAGGGCGATAACCGGGATCCCCGCTTCCCGGACCCGGTCGACTGCCCTTGAGATGTCCCCGCCCATGATGGACCCGGCGAGTACGAGGATGGATGCCCGGGGGAGGCGGGCGACGGCATCCACGGCGAGTGCGAGGGTCCTCTCGCCGACAAGAGGGATGGTGTCGATGGAGATCCGCTCCCCACGGATGTTGTGACGGTCCGCTTCGTTCACTGCACCGAGGGCAACCTGGGCAACCTGTGCACCGCCGCCGATGATGATCACCCTGGACCCGAAGATATGGCCAAAAGGCTGGTAGGACTTCACGTCCCTGACCGATGGGATCGTCGTGAGATCTTCGATCAGGCGGTCGTGGTCATTCACGTCCCCGCAATCGTACTCAAAATAGAGTTCGGCCATACCGCAGTATGCGCCGGAATCGAACACCTCCTGGCTGATCATCACGATGTTGGCGTCGTGGTTAGCGACAACGGTCGCGATATCCCTCAGGACTCCCCGGCGGTTCTCCGCGATGATCCGTATGGCAGAGCGTTCAGGTTCGGATTCCATGGGCAATGATGCGATAACCGGGGATCGAACCCGGGTTAGAAGCTTGGGAAGCTCCTGTCCTACCGCTAGACTATTATCGCAGGACTCCTGTTGTGTTGTTCTATATTGCGTGATTTTAAGATAAATAATCTGTTTTCACCCACCAGCATGAAAAAAGGCCTCACTCGATGAACTATTCCCGGACCGCTGCCATCCGATATTTTTAAGAAAAGGCAGTACCGATTACGTACACGACAATGTGGGCAGGATTTCCCGGTTATTCCGGCCCGCACAAAGCGGGGACCCCGCATCCTGCAAACTGCCGACGCATACCACGGTTCTCCTGATAAAAGGGACCGTAAACGAACTTCGGAGGAACAACAATGTCCCACAGAATTCTCACGATGAGTCTCCTCGCCATCACCTGCCTGGCAGTCCTGGCGCTTCCTGCAGCTGCGGATGACCAGGTAGCAAAGGTCATCTATACGAACACGTTCTCATCCGACCCCCACTGGACCACCAACAGCCCGTCCTCGGACTACTGGGATCCCTCCCAGGGGACGTACCATTTCTCCCTGGAGCCGAGCACGGGAAATTATGCCTTTGCCAAGATCGATTCCTTTGACGGGCCTTTCACGTTCGAGTACGATGTTACGCTCCAGAGGGTCGACCCGGGGGCAACTTTCCGCTTCGGGCTTACGGGCGCCGAGATGGATCCCAACAAGGGTCCTAACGTGCTTTCGGAGTTCACTAATGCCAAATTCGGGCAGATCATGTGGCTTCACCTGGTCACTCCCGGTAACAAGCAGATGGAAGTGGACAGCCAGACCGGGGATACCCTGACCAGCGGCCCCACTGCCTATAGCGGGCCGACGGCAAAATACGAGCTCAACAAGACCTATCACGTGACGATGAACTATGACGATGACAGGAAGATCCTGAGCATCCGTTACACCGATAAGGTCACCGGGAGAGATGTCTGGGGGTATTACCTGAACACGGCAGAAAACCTTCATGGCCTGAATACCATCTACCTCGGTTCACGGGGAGATTACGGCCCGATGTATATCTATGCCGAAGGGTATATCGATAATGTCCGTCTCTCGGTTCCCTCAGTAGTGACGCCGGAACCCACCTTCGCAACACCGACAGGAACACCTGCACAGAGTGTAACGACCAGAAAACCCACGACGAAACCCGTCACGTCTCCTGCACCAGTAGCCACTCCCACCCAGTCCCCGCTCGGTGCAGCGCCTGCCATCGCCGCGCTCGGCCTGATCGGAGTCACCGGCTGCCTGAGCCGGATGAAGAAGCACTAATATCCTTAATCTTTTCTTTGGTATCTCCGGGTTTTTTGCCACCCGGCAAATCCGTTGGATGCCTTCCTGCTGGAACCGTTTAAAAAAGGATGAATGGCTTGGTTGTATGATTCAGGGGAGATCGCTGGTCTCCCCTTTCTCTGGAGCGAGAGTCTTAGCGTTCAGGGCCCTGCAGATGAGGTTCCGGTCCCTGGAACGGGATAGGACACATTCCTGTGTGAGGAGGTACGGGGATGTGCATAACATGGTCATCGTTCATACTGGTGTGTGGCTTGATCGGAGTGATGACCTGATGAGCGGTGCCGCGTGCGTCAGGGTTCCTGCCCGGCATCATGGTATCCGGCAAACAGGAATACGAAAGTGTGCAAAGGGAAGTATCCTGTTTGGCCGGTACCCGCGGAGAGGCCGGTACGGTTGCGGGGAGAATGCAGTCCTGCCTCCAACCAGGCAGGGAGTATCGGGGGCAACCGGGGCTGCAGGTGGATCCGGCAGCCGGCAGGCGCGGGAAATCATCGATCCCGTGGGGAATTCTGCCCGTGGTCATCAGTGGTTCTCCGGAAGGTTTTGCATGGGTCGGTGACACGCCGAGGTCATGATCGTGTATCACCTGATAACAACTCGATCCGGAGGGAAGATAAATTCCCCGAATCACCGGGGTTGAAGGGTATAACCGCAGGGTTCTACGGTGGAACCGTCGGGATGAGGGTATGGGGAGAGATTATAAACCGCCATGCCCTTATGTTACGAATACCAAAAGAATATAGCAACAAGTGTTTGACAGGCTTGGTGGAGAATAATGGAACCTGCAGATAAGTCTCCTACGATAATCATCCACGAAGAGTCCGATTCCCTGGAGGAACTCTCGGAATATCTTGACGTACTTTCCAGCAGCGCCAGGCTCAGGATCCTGAAATTTCTTGAGAAGAAACCCCGCGATGCCCGATCGATCTCCCGGGAGATCGAGACGAGTTACGAGAACACGAAGAAGCATCTCGATAAGCTCCTGAGTATCGGTGTCATCAAGAAAGAGGCGGGTCTCGGGGCACCAACATCCAAGGGGATCCACCCGGTATGGGAATATTCCCTGGTACCGGGTGGACTTGAGGCGATCATCCGCAATCTCGGTCTCTTCTCCAACACCCGCGTCCAGATCATGGGGAGTGAGATCTCCCGCAGGCTTGACGAAGTAAAGAGCACCCTCTCAAAGGAAGTCCTGGGGAACACCCCGGCAGCCATTGTTCTCGGGGGACCTGACGATGCAAAGATATTCTTATTGAAGCATGACGTCGTCCGGATTGGGAGAACTGACCCGGAAAACAGGACGGTTCCCCATCCCGAGGAGGATATCGTCCTCGCGGACGGGTATTCAGCGGTAACCCGGGTCTCCAAGCCCCACGGCAAGTTTACCCGTGATAAAGACACATGGTTTATAGAAGACTGCGGAAGCACCGGAGGAACGCAGGTGAACAACAAGCGCCTGGAAAAGCATATCCGGAAACAGGTCCATGATGGGGACCTTATCGAGCTTGCAAAAGGGGTCTCCGGGGTAAAGTTCCTCATGATCATTCCCGGGGAGTCCTGAAAAGAGCCTTCCGAACTTCCCCCCAGAATAACGCAGGAATCCACGAGCAAGGGATGTTGTTCGTTCATCCTCAGGAGACCGGATCCAACCACTTTCCATGACAGCACCCTCCCATATCATCGGTCTTGCGGCCTTCGCACTGGCCCTCATCGTCGCGGTATGCGTACCGGGAGTGATGGCTGCGGAGCATACCGTGGCACCGTACGGGGCTGAATTTGTCACCATCCATGATGCTGTCGACTGGGCTTCTCCCGGGGATACAATCACCGTGGAGAGCGGGGTCTATCATGAAAACCTTCGGATCGACAAGAAGCTTACCCTGATCGGGGTCGACAGCGGGGGAGGGGATCCGGTCATCGATGCCGGCATGAAAGGGCCCGCCATGGAGATTGTGGCTGACGGCTGCACTGTTGAGGGGTTTACGATCCAGAACAGCGAGGCCTTCGCCGGTCTCCGGATCTCGTCGAACGACAACTCTATCCGCCGCAACACCATGACCGGCAACGGGCAGGGGATCCTTCTCTCCTCCTCCCAGAGAAGTGTCGTCGCCAACAACAACATCACGGCAAACAGCCGCAGCGGTATCACCCTCGAGGGAGCGAGCAATAACCAGATCCACGATAATTCGGTAGTAAAAAATACCATTGGCATCACGGTCGATTCCTACTCGCTCTCGAACAGGATCTCCAATAACAATTTCGTGAATAACCAGAACGTCCTCTCGAAAAGCGCGACATCCCAGTGGTATTCGGCCGAGGTTTACGGTTACACCTATCTCGGGCAGCGTGAGCAGAGCCGCTTCGGGAACTACTGGAGCGATTACCGGGGCAGGGACAAGAACGGGGATGGCATCGGTGACACCCCCTACGTTGTCAGTATCGGCGTCAACCCCAAGGCGATCCTCGTATCTGATCAAAACGTCGTGGATTCCTACCCGCTGATGGATCCGACTGAGTATTATACCGGAGCGGTGATCGTGCCAGCCGGCTCTGCCACCGGTACGGTCCCATCGACCCCGACAAATCCTGTCACCCTTGCACCGGTCGTCTCGGCCAAACCCACGGCCCCGGTAACGCGGACAGCAGCAGTACAGACCGTCGCTTCCCCTTCGCGTTCCCTGCTGACCATCCCCCCCTGGACGATCGGGTCACTCCTGGACGCATTCCTGATCCTTGTTGTCATCCTTGTGGTGTACCTGCTCATCACGCGGGGAAAGGAAGTCCCCGACCCGGGGGTTGTCCCGTTTGCTGCAAAGGCCGCCACCAAGCTGAAGAACGTGGTCTCCGGTATCACCCTGATCCCGACGAAGGAAGAAGCAGAGCCGACCGAAGAGGAGTCGTTCTCCTCGCGCGCTGCTGCGCTCCTGCGAACCGTGGTCGCCGACCGCCCGCGGTCACCTTCCCCGGTGACCTCGCTGCCGCGGCCGACCCCCCCTGGTGGAGAAGATGGGGTGATCTCCGCATACACAACATCGAATGAACAAAAGAATTACTTCCCAAAGGACCTCGAGAATAAGTATACCGAGATCGAGTATGTGGGCAGGGGCGGCATAGCCTGGGTCTTTTCAGCCCGCCGCAAGTCGGACGGGGTCCGGGTGGCTGTCAAGATCCCGATCAGTTTTGATGAGACGACCGGGAAGTGCTTCCTGAACGAGATCGCCGCTTGGGAGACCCTGATGCATGAGAATATTGTGGAAGTGACGGCAGTCAACATTCTCCCTGTACCCTATGTCGAGATGGAGTTTGTCCCCGGTTCCCTGGAGGCTGTCGAAAAGCCGCTTCCTGTCTGGAAAGCTGTCCATATTATCAACGGTATCGCAGCAGGGCTCCAGTATGCCCATGAGCACGGGTTCATACACCGCGACATCAAACCCCACAACATCCTCCTGACCGAGGAGATGGTACCCAAGATCACGGACTGGGGCATGAGCAAGGTCCTTGCGGCCGATGTGAAGAAGTCAAGCATTGCAGGATTTTCCCTGTCCTACGCAGCTCCCGAGCAGGTATCCCCGTCGGAGTTCGGGAGGACCGGGGAACGAACCGATATTTACCAGCTCGGCGTGGTCTTCTACGAACTCGTGACAGGCTCCATCCCGTTCGGGGGCGAGAGCATCGTTGAGGTGGGGAATGCCATCCTCCGGGATTCCCCGGTGCCGCCACGGGACTATAACCCCGACGCAGCTGCCGTGGAAAAGATCATCCTCAAATGTCTTGAAAAGGATCCTGCCCGGCGCTACCAGTCTGCAGGAGAGCTGCTGGACGCCCTCGCAGGGTACCTTGACGAGGACGATGAATAGCCCGCAGGAAAGTTCCCGGAAGACGCCATCAGCATGACCCAGCCTGGCCGAATCTTTGAGCCCGCCCCCTGCGGTCACTGTGATGGTCTCGGCTGTATGTATTGCGGCCGGACCGGCACCGTGCTCGTCGAATCTCCGAGGAAGAAGTGCCAGCACTGCGAAGGCGTCGGCTGTATCTACTGCGGGTTCACCGGCTGGTGCCATCCCAAGAGCAGGGCCGACTAAAAATTTTGTTAACCGCTAAACCGCTGGTCTACCCTGCGGGGTATGACGCACTCCTCGAATCGCTTGGCGAAATACCGGTCAGTCATCCCGGCAAGAAAATCCCTGACGAGTTCCTCAGGAGTGGCAGCATCCCGGTAACCGGAGCTTATCCAGGGTGTATCGATAAAGTCCGTAAAGATCCGCGCCGTGCGATCCTTCCGTTCCAGGTCACCGAGGCAGGCTGCAAAGAGGGTTGCATACATGTGTTCAATTTTGTTCCGTTCCGTGACCATTTTCCGGTTATCATAGATGTGGTTTCGGGAGAATGCCCGGAGGCGGATCAGCGCCTTTTCCGTCTCCCGGCTGTAGGATATGATCCCTGCATCCTCGGCATCGCTGTTCTCCAGCAGGTCGTAGATCAGGGTATTGATGATCTCGGTATTTGTCGCGCCAAGGACGGCAACAATATCCATGGGGAGGGGTGAGTCATCATCGATCAGCCGCACCTCCCTGGCGTCCTGGATATCTCTCCCGATGTACGCGATAGTATCGGCAAATTTCACGACGCAGCCTTCGAGGGTACAGGGAACGCCGCTACCCTTCCTGTCCGTGGCGTCCTGGACTTTCTTGTCAAAAGCCGGCCATCCCGAACAGGGAACGGGGCTGATCCTTACATCGTCCGCCTCACCGTTATGGCAGAGAATCCCGTCGAGTACCTGGAGCGTGAGATCGCAGTCTTCGATCCTGTCGAGGAACTGGACGCTCTGGACATTATGGGCGAATCTCCCGATACAGTATTCTTCGCATATGCGGGAGAGGCACTGTTCCCCGAAATGGCCGTAGGGGATATGGCCGATATCGTGCCCGAGGGCGATCGCCTCGATAAGATCCTCATTGAGGCGGAGACTGCGCCCTATCGTGCGGGCGATCTTCGAGACCAGCTGCACGTGGATGACGCGGTGGGTGATGTGATCGTTCTCAATCAGGTAAAAGACCTGGGTCTTGTCAATGTACCGGGAGTACGCCCGCGTGTGAATGATGCGGTCTGCATCCCGTGAATAAGGGGTGCGGATATCCTCCCGTGCCCTGTTATGACGCCTGAGGGCGTCGGCACTGGTAGTGGCGAGCGGGGAGAAGAGGGCTTCGCGTTTACCGGTATACGCATGGATTAATGACTCCCGACCGGGTTCCAGTTCCCGGAGATGTCGATGGGGATGGTGCATCAGGAGGGAGTCTCTCTTCTGACCCTTATAATCATACCGAACCGGACAGGTGGATTTTAAAAAAAGGGAGAGATCAGGCCGTTGCGCTCTGCGGAAAAGCGCCAGAATAATGGAGCTGGCCGTTTTCAATCGACAGGGCATCGATCCGCATTCCCGGCATAGCCGAGAGCTGCCTGTTCACCTGCTGCTGGAGGCCGTTCTCTCCCTGTTTCAGCATATCACCCGGGATGGGGATGAGACCGAATGAACCTTCCGATACTTTCATCCTGACCGAACCGGGGCCGGCTTTCTCAAGCGTGCCCTTCAGGTACACCGGCCCCGAGACGGGGTAACCGAGCTTCTGCAGATCGGCATCCGCGGACATCTCCAGCTGGTTATTGCTGCCGAGTTTGATCTGCATGTTTTTGAGGGGTCCTTTCTCATTATTGGTTGCCTGCATCAGTGATGTGAGCTCTTCGCTGGTCACTGTTGCATCCATGGGTGCTGCAGGTCCATACTGAATGGTTGCTGTCAGGTCAAAGTCCGAAGCCGGGCCATTCAGTTTTACGTTTTCCCGTGCAAGGAGGGCGTTGAACTTCGCCGGGTCCGCCTTCACGCCAAGATCGCGTGCCTTGTTTGTACCGAGGATCTCGGAAAACCCGGGGACATAGAAGATACCGGTGGATGCGATCACCGTCAGGACAATGCAGAGTGACAGGACAATTGCCACGATTTTTTTAGAAGAAGAACTCATTTCTGCCATGCTCAACTCTCGTTACTATCAACAGAGGGATGGCAAATCCTATTAAGCATTCTTTATGAGGTTATTATTCATCGTGATGAAAAAAAAGAGAGGCAGTTACCTCCCGTAACTGGCGAATGTCTCGCCGTACTGGACGATATGCCCCTGCATGGCTTTTGCAAGCTGGTCCCGCGTCGATCCTGCAGGAAGGGAAAGCATGGTATCGAGACCATAAACCTTGAAGAAATAGCGGTGGGTCTGGCCGGTGGGCGGGCAGGGTCCGTTGTACCCGACTTTTGCGAAACTGTTCTTTCCCTGCACTGCCCGGACGGGGAACGTCACTTCAGGTGTCTTTGGGATCTTCTCCGGGATCATCTTGACCAGCTCGATGTTCCATGCGATCCAGTGGACGAAGCCACCTCCTCCCGGCGCGTCGGGATCGTTCATGATGAGGGCAATCGATTTGGTGACTGCCGTATCGATACCACCGACCCCGATCCAGGGGGACTTGTCCTCCCCGTCACAGGTATAGTCGCTCGGAAGGACTTTGACCGAAAGGGAAACCTTGAGTTCTTCCATACATCATCACCGTGTTCAGATCGATACTGCACGCGGGGGCACATAAACCCGAGGATCGTGACTTTAGGGGCAGCGGCCGGGAAGAGATTTTGCTGTCCTACCGTGAAGCGACTGCGGCGGTCTCGCCAAACTGGACAACGTGCCCCTTCATTGCCTGGATCAGTGCGTGTTTGTCGGACCCGGGGGCAAGGTCGAGCATCGCATCCAGCCCGTACACTTTGAAATGGTAGCGAATCATTCCGCCTGGTGGAGGGCACGGGCCCGAGTACCCGATCGTCCCGTAATCCGTGATGCCCTGCACCGCCCCTACCGGTACTGTCGGAACCGGCTCACGGGGGATTCCGGCAGGGATAATTGGTAACGGCGGGAGATTCCAGCAGATCCAGGGAGTAAAGGAACAACAGGACTTCTCGAATGGATTGAATACCATTACCGCTATCGATGCGGCCCTGAGCCCTTTGAGCCGGATTCTCGGCGAGAGATTCTCCCCGTCACAGGTGTGCGTGGGCGGGAATTCGAGGAAATCCAGGGAAACGGAGAGCTGTTCCATACCAGTCATTTGAGGATTGTTGTGAATAACAATTGCCTTGTTGCCAATCATGCGGTAATGCCGGGTAAGATGTGTGGATCTTTTTAGGAAGACCGGATCCTTTCCCACGGGAATGTCTGCCGGAAGGGAGGTCAATTGCCAATTCCACATCTTTATTGTCTCCGGAACACAAGTTATGCCAGTACATCCGGATTTTTCCTATGAGTGATCCCATGGCAAGAAAAGAAACCCCCCAGGAACAGCCAGCAGAAGAGTGCGGAAAAGAGTGCTCCAGCTGTGCGACAGCAGCGACGTGTTCATCGGCAAAGAAAGGCCCGGGTGGCCTGCCCCCAAAGGCAGAAATCGACGTGAAACACGTCATCATGGTGCTCTCGGGGAAGGGTGGTGTCGGCAAATCCACCGTTTCCGTGAACCTTGCTTATGCACTTTCGGCCCATGGTAAGAAAGTAGGGCTTCTGGATCTCGATATGCACGGCCCCAATATCCCCAAGATGCTCGGGATCGAGGACCACAAGTTGTCGATGGCAGGCAATAAGATCGAGCCGGTCCATGTTACCGGCAAACTTTCAGTCATTTCCATGGCGTTCCTGATCCCCGATACCGGGACGCCGATCATCTGGCGGGGGCCGATGAAGATGGCCGCGATCCAGCAGTTCCTCGCCGAAGTGAACTGGGGCCCCCTCGATTATCTTGTTGTTGACCTCCCTCCCGGCACCGGTGATGAGGCTCTTACCATCGCCCAGCTCGCGCCCAATGTCCGCGGGGCTGTTGTTGTGACGACGCCCCAGGATGTAGCAACCATGGACGCCAGGAAATCGGCCCATTTTATCGAGAAGCTGGGCCTGCCGGTCATTGGCATCATCGAGAACATGAGCGGCCTGCGCTGTCCCCACTGCGGCGAGGAGATTGATCTCTTCGGCAAAGGGGGCGGGAAGAAGATCGCCGAAGAGCTTCACGTCCCCTTCCTGGGAGCCATCCCCCTCGATGTCGAGATGCGCAAGGCGGGGGATGAAGGCCGCCCGTTCATCATTCGACGCGGTGACGACAACCCGACCTGGGAGAGTGTCGACAAGGTCATGGAAGAGCTCATCCGGGTTGTCGAGGGTTAGAAAATGGACTATCAGCGGATCCTTTCGGGGAGGGAAAAACCGCTTCCTATTTATGCCGGGGTCATCACCTGCCTTGAGAACCAGCTCACCTTCCCCGACATGCTTGAGCCGATCTACCGCGAGGCGATGAACCTTGATGATGAGACACTTGATCGTTTCCGCTTCTCCTTAATGCGCCTCCAGCTGTATGCCGACGTCCACCGCAACGAGGACCTGGAACGGGCGATGCACATCAAGTATGTTGCACAGGTGCTGGAAAAAGTGATCTTCGGATCGCTCGTCCTCGAACAGGCGGAGCCACCTGCAGAATAATTCCTTCCTCCCACAACCTTTTTATCGGGTGTTTGTGCACTGGTGATACCTATATGTGCAGACCCAGCCAATACTAGAAACAGTCGGGAAATCCCCAGCGGTCGGATTTTTTTTACCGGTGGGCCAGCAGGACCCAGTCACAATTCAGGAGGTTATGATGACATCACGCATGCAATCCCCGCACACAACCTGCCCGGGATGCCAGGAAGAGGTCTTCCTGGATGAGCTCGTCAGTGGTAAATGTCCGCTCTGTGGCTGCTCGCTGGAAGAGTTTGACGAGGCTTTTGGCGAATATGAAGGTGTCCTTGACCGTTCTGACCTGTCGTGGCTCATCTTCAACTACTTCGTCTTCAAGAAATTTGTTGACCTGGGTGTGCCGCCCCACCAGATTATGGAGTTTGTCGCCGGCTACGAGCAGAATGCGGAAAAACCTCCCGAAGAGTGGAACAAAACGACCTTCACCCTCGAGATCCCGATGCAGTGGCACGACCGCCTGCGGCCCAAACGCTGCGTAACCTGCAACAAGTGGTTTGTTCTCGGCGGGAAGAAACAGATCCGGGGCGATATGAAGAAGACCGCCCTCACGATCGAATACGTATGCGACACGTGCGAAAAATAACGAACCTTATGGTTTTTTTTAAAGCACTTTGGTTAATCAAGCCCGTCATATTTTTCTGATTCTGCAGATCTTTCTCCATTGGCCCGGCTCTTCCCTGGCGGCTGGTGAACAGGAAAGGAGGTACCGGTCAGGTCAATGTCTGGAGCCGGATTCTCCCTGACCCTCAGGTAAAACCTGAAGAACTGTCAGTGCTGGTACATGAACTCCAGGATATCGCCGCTCTGCGTGTCGACCCAGGCATACGCGGGGACGGGAGGTTGTTTTGCACTGAGGAAATCATCGGTGAACAGGATTTTCCACGCGGTGTGGATGCTCCCCGGGCGGGGAACGGTACCGGGCGCGTGGCTGTCCCTCCACCGGATTTCCGCTGAAACGATGTGAAGGCCGCTGACAGAACCCGGGTAGGAGGTCATAGCCCGCTGGAGGACCTTGAATGTTGCCTCATGTTCAAGGGTAAGAGGTTCTTCCACGACGGAGAATGCGCTGTCCGGGTCGCTCCATTGGCGGGAATAACGGGAAACGTCCCCCGTCAGGGAATCGACGGCGACCGTAAAACCGTCGGCATCGCAGGGAATGTCCTGGACGATACGGTCATACCGGAAGGTGTAAACCCCTGCCACCGTATTTCCAGAAGTACCCAGCGGTTCGTACGCGGATGCTGTCATATTCACCGGTTGCGCCCCCCCGTTCTGGTCGGTGACATACTGGTCGGCGATGAGCCGGGCTGCATTGATGTCGATCTTCGGGTTCACCGCACGCTCCTGGGGAGAAAGCTCACGTTCGAACATGATGATCTGGCCGGTCTCCGCGTCCAGGTACCCCGTCAGGAGCGGGGCTGCATTTTTCAGGAGAGAGAATGCCCAGACCCTGCCGAGGTCAGAGTTGTCAGAATAGCGAACGCGAACCTGATCTGCACCAATCCCGGGGAATGCTATCGTGGCAAGCTGCTGAGCGCGGTCGGATGTGACCCGGGCGGTCTCCTGGCCAGGGGAGTACGGGCTTCCGGTCACAGCATCGATATAGGCCGTTGTTACAACACGTCCCGGCGTACCGGCTCCGGGCAGGAGACTGAACTCGTAGAGGTTCCGCCCGGCAAAACGGTTCGTCACATTGACACTGATGATCTCATATTCCGCTGCTGGGTAATCCTGGCGTATGACAGCTACTGCATTATCCAGCGTCATCGATCCCGGCGCCAGGAGGGAGAGGCCGGATCCTACGGTGAAGGGGGGGGTCGGCGACACGGTGATGTTTGCCGCAACGGTCTGTGCTGGTACCCCTCCGGGTGCGGTCGTGGAGGGAATATGAGCCGGGCCCGGTGAACCGGATCTCTGCGAACCGGGAGTCCCCTGCAACATGCCGGAGAGGATACCACTCAGGGAAAGGGTCAGGACACCGAGAATGAGGACGATGCCGACACCGATCAGGAGTTTCTTTACCAGGCGACGCTGTTGCTTTGCCCGGACGTGCTCTTTGTACCGCGCCGGTAAATACCGTTCATTGAATTCGTCAGAATCTCCCTTCACGTTCGGCTGCTCCTCAACGATAGGTACTATTTATTCCCTGCACAGATAAAAAAAGGACGGGGTTTTGTTCATGAAATAACGGAAGTAAAACGGAAATCGTGCGGGTTTAATATGCCCTGCCGACCAGGGTAGCCTTGCCCGCCTTCCCGCAGATAATACATGGTCCGTCGGAGACCGGGATATACGGGGAGCGGACTTCCGTTCCCAGGATGCTTGCGGTGGTCTTCTCCTCGATGAGATCCCCGCACCCCCGCTGGCGGCACCAGTGTACTACCGCGACCTTCTCTGCATCGAGAGCTACGGTCAGGCCTTCCAGTGAACTGACGCTGCAGAGATGTGCTTTTGTATGCTCCTCGGCCCTGGTGAGGATTGTATCGGTAATCTCATGCAGGACGCGACCCACCCCGTCAGCAACCGTTGCCAGGTCCAGGGGTGCTTTCTCGCCGGTTCGCCGTACTGCCATGACTTTTCCTCCGTCGAGGTCTCTCGGCCCCAGTTCCAGCCTGAGGGGGACACCTCGTAGTTCCCACCAGTAATATTTCGCGCCCGGCCGCATCTCCCGGGTATCCAGTTTCACCCGGAACCCGGCACCGGTGAGGTCCCGTTGTAGTTTCTCTGCGGCTGCGAGGACATCCTCGTGACGCTTGCCGATCGTGATCGGTACGATGACGACCTGGACCGGTGCCGCTGACGGGGGAATAACAAGGCCCTTGTCGTCCCCGTGGAGGCTGATGAGCGCTGCAATACTCCGCTCCGAGATGCCGTAACAGGTCTGGTTGGCGAACTTCTGTTCACCATTCCTGTCCTCGTACGTGATGGAAAACGTCTTTGAGAAGTGTTCCCCCAGGTGATGCACGGTACCAATCTGGAGGGTCTTGCCGTTGGGCATGATCGCATCGACGGCTATCGTATAATCTGCACCGGGGAACTTATCCCAGTCCGGGCGCTTTGAGATGATGATCGGGATCGACAACCCCCGGTAAAACTCCTGTGTCAGGGCAATCTCGTTTTCGACCTGGGCTTCTGCCTCCTCCCATGTGGCATGTACCGTGTGGGACTCCATGAATGAAGTGATCTCCCGGAGACGTATCAGCGGACGGGTCTGCTTCGTTTCGTAACGGAAGGTGTTCACGATCTGGTAGTATTTCATGGGAAGGTCGGCATGAGAGCGGACCCAGAGCGCATACATCGGGTAGATAGCGGTCTCGCTGGTGGGGCGCAACGCGAGTTTTACGTCGAGTGGCGTTGTTCCGCCGTGGGTAACCCAGTAAACTTCGTCTTCAAATCCCTTGATGTGTTCAGCCTCTTTCATGAACTCCTGTTCCGGTATGAGGAGAGGAAAGAGCGTCTCCTGGTGGTCCCGATCGAGAAGATCACGGAGCCGCTGGTAGACAAATTTCCGGATCGCAAACCCGTACGGGTACCAGACATACAACCCTTTGACGGGATAGCGGACGTCCATGATCTCGGCCCGCCACAAGAGATCGTTAAACCATGCTGAAAAGTCCTGTTTCCCCGGCAGGGTGCCTGTGTCGTCGTCCATGAACCGCTTCCTTTAAGCTACTAGATGTATGACCACCGGCGTAATAAAAGCCTCGACACACGCGGCGACGGCGATGAGGGGGACCACATACCGGAGAAAAACCCGGCCCAGGTCCCGGGCAGTCTCACCTGCATCCTCGCTGCCGTACCACTCAGCCATGAGCGACTGTGCGAGGAGGACCCCTAAGGCTCCGGCTATGATAAATGCCGGGATCTCGAAGACACCGTGGGGGACGAGCGCTGCAGCGACAAAAAGGGCGGAATGGTCCTGGTGGACGATCTCCATGATCGCCCCGATGACGATGCCGTTGAGGCTCATAATGAATATTGTCAGGATTCCGAATGATGCACCCCCGAGGAAGAGCAGGATGCAGGCTTCAAGGTTGTTGAAGAAAAGTTTGAGGCACGTGTCAATGGGGTTGTCAACCGAGATCTGCCCGGCGACCTCCTTTTCGAATAACTTCATGAGGTCAGTGCCCACGGAAGGGTTCTGCGCAGACCCGACCCATCCGACAGTGATGGTGGTGAAAAAGAGGAGGACGATGATGATGATCGCGTTGGTAAACGGGGAATCAGACATACAAGACCATCCGGACCATGTCGCGGACCCCGGGCGCGAAGCCGACGACAATCATTGCGAGCAGGACGAGGTGCCAGAATGCAGGGTTCGCCTCCTTCCGGTAGAGCTGCATCACGTAGATCGCGGGGAAAAGCACGACGAGCTTTAAGGGGAACATGATAAATGCGGTATGAGCCCAGCTGATGAGTGCCGAACCGACGACATGTTCTTCTATGTACTGGACGTGGGGGTGGAAGTCGATACCGTAACTGGTCGCGCTCGCGTCCAGCAACTGGCCGAACAGAAGGGTGATGTAGAGCGGATCGGAGACATATGTCCATTTCAGCCCGTACCGCATCACTGCCCAGACGATGGATGTTGCGGTAACGGCCATCAGGGGAATGATCGCCAGGATGAAGAGGTCAATGCCGTTGTGGGTCTGGCTCCACGCCAGCAGGATCAGCGAGGCTACCCCGAGAGCGACGCTGCCGGCAAACCCGTAAAACCTGATGAAACCGGCTGTCAGCCCCTGGAGCACCAGGTACCGCGAGAGAAACATCATGCCGACGGTAAAAAAGAAGAGGACGAAATAGATCAGCGGAGTGATCAACAGGTATTTCCAGTCGCTGGTGATCATCCCGGTATCCTCGATGACCCGGAGCACGCCGCCCAGGATGATATATGGAATTGTTGCGAGGATGAACCCGCTGTCGAAGGTGAAGCCTGCATCCTGCATGTACGAGGAAGCGGAGAGCCAGCGGTAAAGAAGGTAGACCCCGAGGACGAGAATGATCGCGTAGGTCAGCGTGTCTACGACGTTATATGGCTGTCCGAGCCTGATGGGATCGATGTAATATTTGTAGATGAAATCACTAATCATCCATGATAAGAATGAGCGCAGATGCAATAAAATTACTCAAACCGAAGGTTTTTGATAAATCCAAATGGATGCAGCTCCCCCGCGACGTGGTGATCGGTCACGATGTGCTCGGACAGCTGCCTGCCGTCTGTGAGGATCTCAAACTCGGGTCATCTGCACTCCTGATTTCCGGGAAGGGAACCATGAAACTGGCCGGCAGCCACGTCCGGAAGGTCTTGTCAGGAACCTACATGGTAAAACCTTTTCTCGCAGAAGAGATCACGGCGCCTCTTATCAAGAAGGCCGAGAAGGCAGCGGCCGGGGTTGATTTCATCCTGGGCGTCGGGGGAGGCCGGGTCATAGACACCGCCAAGATCGTTTCGTACAACCTTGACCTGCAGTTTATCTCTGTTCCCACTGCAGCGTCCCATGACGGGATTGCCTCAGCGAGGGCTTCCGTATCGCTGGCCTCCGGGCATTCATCCCTGGAAGCCCATCCCCCGATCGCAATTGTCGCCGACACCGGGATCATCGCATCAGCTCCCCACCGCCTCCTCGCGGCCGGTTGCGCTGACGTGATCTCCAATTATACTGCTATTCTGGACTGGGAGCTTGCCCATCGGGTCAAGGGTGAACCCATGAGCGAATATGCCATTACCCTCTCGAAAATGACGGCGGAGATCCTGGTGAAGAACGCCCATCTCATCAAACCGCACCAGGAACAGTCAGCCTGGTTCGTGACGAAAGCCCTGGTATCAAGCGGCGTCGCGATGAGTATCGCCGGTTCGTCGCGCCCGGCAAGCGGTGGCGAACACAAGTTTTCCCACGCTCTCGACCGCCTTGCGCCCGGCAAGGCCCTCCATGGCGAGAGCTGCGGGATTGGCACCATCATCTCCATGTACCTGCATGGTGGGGACTGGCGGGGGATCCGCACCTCTTTAAAGACCATCGGTGCTCCCGTGACCCCGGCTGAAGTGGGGATCGATGATGCTACGGCAGTGGAAGCGCTCCTCATGGCAAAAGATATCCGTCCCGAGCGCTTTACAATATTCGACATGGGGCTCACCCGGGAATCGGCTGAGATGCTCGTGCAGATGCTCTACAAGGACTGAAAGAAGAGTATGGCTGAAGGAAAGACAAAGGTGACACTGGTCGGGGATGTCCTGGCAAAAGAGGGAACCGAGTTCATCTATGAGGGCGAGGTTACGGGATGCCAGAATTGCAGGATCCGCAAAGCCTGCAACAACCTCCAGAAGGGTCGGCGATACCGCATCATCTCGGTGCGGACCACCCATCACGAATGTCCTGTCCATCTCAACGGGGCCACGGCTGTAGAGGTGACCGATGCGCCGGTTACGGTGCTCATCAATGCCGACATGGCAATTGTCAACTCCAAAATTACCTTCGACGGTTCCTGCACCAGGAGCGAGTGCAGGAGTTACCTGCTCTGTCGCCCCGACGGGATCATCGACGGGGAGAAGTATATCGTATCAGAGATCTTGGGCGGCAACGCGGATGCCTGCGAGAAGGGCCGGGCTCTCAAGCTGGTCGAGATTCGCCCGGTATAAAACCGGCATTTCCCCGTGATAACGGACTCTTCGGCTGCCTGTCAGTTCGTTTTTCCCATACCTGTCCGGCCAACCGGACCAGGTCACTGGAGTTTTCAATACCCGTCCGCCAGCGCATAGGTAGCGCCTCAAGCCCCCAGAACGCCCCGGCGAGTGCCCCGGTACAAGCACCCACGGTGTCTGCATCGCCGCCAAGATTAATCGCGGACAGGATTGCCATCTCGGCAGTTCGGGCATGCATAAAGGAGAAGAGGGCTGCGTGCGAGCAGAGAACACTATCTAAGGAAGGATCCGGATCATAGTGATCATAACTACCAAGTACCGCATGCACTTCCTTGTGGGTGCAGAGCGATCGGGCGAACCGGAACGCCTGGCTTCGTGAGGATCCCCTGCACAGGGCGCTCACCATGACATTAAGGAATGCAGAGCAGTGGCCGGCGACCGGATCATAATGGGTGAGGCGGGAACAGGCAAGGCTTACAGGATACACTTCAGTAACAGAATAAAAGATCCCGAGCGGAAACCCCCGCATCACGCTCCCATTGCTCCGGCTGCCATGGTTCCGCTTGTGTACGAGCCATGCGGCCCGGTGCGGCACGGTCCCGGCCCGTACCAGATCGAAAAAAGCTGATGATGTCGGCCCGTACCATTCAGGCCGTACTATATAGCTGCCGGATAATTTTTCCACAATGTCTTTTCCTGAAAAGCCTTTGCATGTGACCAGCGATTGCGCAACTGCAACTGCCTGCAGTGTGTCATCCGTGACCTGACCTTTTTTCCGGAAATGGCGCCCACCGGGAAGCATTTCGGTCACCCACGCATCAGGCTGGGGAGATCCTTCCAAAGGCGCACCCAATGCGTCCCCAATTGCGAGCGCAATCAGGGATCCCACGGGCCGCACTTCAGCTGATATAAATGTCACCAATAAGGTATATCTGTCTCACAAAAAAAAGGATCATTCTGGAGAAGGTGATAGTGTGCAAAAGGAAGAGTTACTCCACTTACATATGCTGATGATTCACATCAAGAAGTACTACGAAGGCATCACCAACGATGAAATCCGCACAGTCCGGTACAATTCCCTTGAAATCTCTCCTGTCCATATCCACAAGGATAAAAAAGCCCACAAAGATGCTCTCCTGACCCTTGGGGATGAGATCGTTTCCCATATCCATGGGCAGACCCTGCCTGTGGTGAGCTATTCTTCAGATTCTGCATCGACCAAAGTCGCAGCAGAACATTAATCTGTCATGGATGAGGCGCTGGTTCTCCGGGAGATCATCTCCCGCATCCTCACCCTTCCGCCCGGCGATGACGCGATTGTTGCTGTGAAACTGGACGTCTGCCGGAAGTATTCCCTGCCTTCAGTACCTAAGAACTCGGCTATTCTCGCCGCTGCGTCCTGGGGTGAGCGGGAGACACTCCGGAAGATCCTGATGGTCAAGCCCTCCCGCACCCTGTCCGGAGTTGCACCGGTAGCTGTCATGACCTCACCGTATCCCTGTCCTCACGGGAAATGCCTGCCCTGCCCCGGCGGCCCGGATCACCCTTTTCATTCTCCCCAGAGTTATACAGGGGAAGAGCCGGCTGCAAAACGGGCCCGGGAACATTCCTATGATCCGTTCAACCAGGTCCAGGCCCGTCTCGCCCAGTTTGAGATCCTCGGACACCGGGTAGACAAGGTGGAACTGATTATCATGGGCGGGACGATGACCGCCAGGCCGGCAGAGTACCAGGAAGAGTTTGTTTCCCGCTGCATTGAGGCCATGAACTTGTATCCCGGCGGGGTCCCTGCAGAAGAGGCGCCGGATATTGGTACCGTGGAGGAGGCAAACGAGAGGGCCGGCGTCCGCTGTGTTGCGATCACTTTTGAGACCCGCCCGGACTGGAGCCGGCGCGAGCATATCGGGCAGATGCTTCACCTTGGGGTGACGAAGGTTGAGCTCGGTGTCCAGCATGTGGATGATCGCATCCTTGCCTATAACCGTCGCGGTTGTACCGTCGGGGACACAGTGATGGCAAATACGCTCCTCCGTGATGCCGGTCTCAAGGTCGGGTTCCACATGATGCCCAACCTGCCATCCTCGACGACTGAGACCGACCGTAAGATGTTTGAAACCTTGTTTTCCGACCCCCGGTTCAGGCCCGACTTCCTCAAGATCTACCCGACGCTGGTGACGCCCGGGTCCGAGATCGAGGCGCTCTGGGAGCAGGGGTCTTATACCCCGTATTCAGAGACGGATCTGGTCGACCTGATCGCGTATGCAAAATCGCTGATCCCTGAATATACCCGCCTCCAGCGGATCCAGCGGGACATTCCGGCGAACCTGATTGTTGCCGGGTCGCGTCACTCCAACTTCCGCCAGTTAGCCAGAGACCGGCTGACCGCTGCGGGGGGACGGTGCAGGTGTATCCGCTGCAGGGAGATCGGACGACTTCCTTCCCGCGTCGAGCCGGAGATCCGCGAAACGGTGTACGAATGCTGCGGGGGAATTGAGCATTTCATCTCGGCAGTTTCGGGCGATTCGCTCATCGGGTTTGCCCGCCTCCGCTTTCCGTCAATGACTTTCCGGCCGGAACTCGAAGGTGCCGCCCTTATGCGGGAACTGCACGTATATGGAATGCTCGTTCCGGTCGGGATGAATGCCGAGGCGGAAGAATGGCAGCACCGGAGCCATGGCAGGGCGCTTCTCGCCCGGGCAGAGGAGATCAGTCGTGATGCCGGGTTCCGCAGCCTGGCGATCATGAGCGGGATCGGTGTCCGGCCCTATTACCGGCGGCAGGGCTATGAGCGCAGGGGACCCTATATGATCCGGGATGTGTCATGAACCCGGCAACGACTGAGTTCCTCCGGCAGCGGTTCACCGATTATTATAAGAAGGCTGTGCTTATCTCTCCATCATCCCTTGAACAACGGGAATGGGGCTTTATTCTCTTCAACCCTGGCGCAACAGAGGTACGGATGCGGAGGCATGTCGGATTCTCCGGGCGTGACGAACTGTTCCAGTACATCAGGAACCTTATCCCCCGCCACCTGTACTATTCGACAGCCTATTACGAGAAACCGGATGCGGGGACCATGGCTGAGAAGGGCTGGTGCGGTGCCGACCTGATCTTCGATCTTGATGCAGACCATATCGTCAGAGCCCCCTATGACCAGATGCTTGCCCGGGTCAAGGAGGAGACGGAGAAGCTCCTCGCAATGCTGACGGAGGAGTTTGGGATGGATCAAAAAACGATCGAGCTCGTCTTCTCCGGGGGGCGGGGCTACCATGTCCATGTGAAGGACATTGCTTTCCGTGGGTGGGGAAGTGCCGAGCGGCGTGAGCTCATCGATTATGTCTGCGGGATCGGGATCGACCCCGCAGCGATGCTCGCCGGCAGGACGTTATCATCATCCGGTTGGCCGGGGAGGTTCCGCCAGGCCCTTATTGAGCACCTGCGGTGGATCGGGACACTTTCCGATGAGGAGGCGAAGGCCTATCTCACCGGACTGGAAGGGATCGGCAGGGACTCTGCCGTGACATTCCTCAAGAAGAGGGAAGAGATCATGGGTGAGATCGAACGGCACCCGACAAGCATGATCCTGAAAAACCGGGTGATCAGCACCCTTGTCTCTTTGCAGGACGGGGATTTTAAAAAGCGGCTCCTGACACGCGCTGCCCTTGCCGATGAACCGGTGACGACCGATACGAAACGCCTCATCAGGATGCCGACATCGCTCCACGGTGGGAGCGGCATGAGGGTACAACCGCTGGACCTCCGCGACCTGCACACCTTTGATCCCCTCACCGATGCGGTCGTCTTCTCGACACGTGATGTCAGGATCGACGCGAAGTTCGCCCTGAAGGTCCCCCTGCTCGGAAGCACTTATGATGTCCAAAAAGGCATCTCTAAAGTACCTGAGGCCGTGGCAGTCTTTCTCTGCTGCCGCGAGATAGCAGAAATCGCCTCCAGTGGATGACTATGAACCTCGATGACCTCCGCAATATCCTGATGTCGGAGCGGGAGACCGGAAGGCTTACCGTAGTAGCCCCCGATATATTCGAGCGGGGACACGCGGAGCTTGCAACAATAACCCGGAACGTTTACGCGTTCGAAGACCCCTTCTCCGATGAAGCCCGTGCCCTCATCGATGAGACCCTCTCGATCCGGGAGACCCTCGGGGACCTGTTTGCGATCCGCTCACGGAAGATCCTGGCCCTTACGATCATGCATGCGGAAGGGAACTACTATGATCGCGAAGAGGTCAAGAGGATGATCCCTGCCGAGAAAGAGATGTTTGAGCAGATGACGGCAAGCATCGAACAGTGCCAGGGAATCCTGTTGCATAACGTCACCCACACCCTGCGTGCACCCCGTCAGCCTGCCCCTCCCGAGGAAGAGCATGAACCGGAGCCGGAACCGTTTACGGAGGAGGTTACCAACAGCGGTGCGACAGCCCCCCAGGACACGGAAAATCCCCTTGCCCATCCCTGTGTCCTGGTCCATGTTCTCGAAGACATGGACTCCTTTATGGGGGTTGATGGGAGGATTTATGCTCTCTCAAAGGGAGATATAGTGACGCTTCCTGAGCGGAATGCTGCGGTCCTGAGCGAGCGCAACATAGTCTTAAATATCAATCTCTGTAAATAATGTAGGTATTCGATAGCCAGGATTATCGGTGAAAATTTTATGAAAATGCCAGCGAAATTCAACACCTATTGCCCTTTCTGCCGGACTCACCAGGTTCATGAGGTCGAGAAGGTAAAAAAAGGCAAAACAACCGGCCTTCACTGGATTGACCGCCAGAAAGCGCGAAGGGGTAAAGTAGGCAACATGGGTAAATTCTCCAAGGTGCCCGGCGGCGATAAGCCGACGAAAAAGATCAACGTCCGGTACCGCTGTGTCACCTGCAAGAAGGCACACCTGCGCAAGGGTTACCGTGTCGCAAAGTTTGAGCTGACGGAGTGAGCGATCGATGGTAAGCCAGATACGGGAGAACCGGAGCAAATTCTACAAGGTAAAGTGTCCTGACTGTGAGAACGAGCAGACCGTCTTTGAAAAGGCAAGCACCGTCGTAAAGTGTGTTGTCTGCGGGCATGACCTGGCCACCCCCACCGGTGGGAAGGCAAGCATCAAGGCTGAGATCGTCTCAGAACTCAAGTGATACAATCCATGCAGGACAGAGAGTGGCCACAGGAATCGGAACTTGTCGTCTGCACTGTAGAGAATGTCAAGGACTTCGTGGCATTCGTATCCCTGGATGAGTATGGCGGCCGCCAGGGACTCATTCCCATCTCTGAAATTGCAACGGGTTGGATCAAGTACATCCGTGACCACATCCGCGAAGGCCAGAAGATCGTCTGTAAAGTCCTCAACGTTGACCGGAGCCGTGGCCACATTGACCTTTCCTTAAAAGATGTCAACGAGCACCAGCGGCGCGAGAAGATCCGCGAGTGGAAGAACGAGTCGAAAGCACGGAAATGGATCGGGTTCGTGGCAGAACAGTCCGGCGAGCCGCTCAAGAATATCGAGGATACGATCTTTGCGAAATACGGGGCTTTTTACCCGGTCTTTGAAGATATTGTCATCGACTCTGAGTCCACGCTCAAAAAACTCGGCTTGTCCAAAAAGGTATCAGAAACCTTCCTCAGGGTAGCCCAGGAGAGTGTGAAAGTCCCCCGTGTCGAGGTAACCGGGCTTTTGCACCTCACCTCCTCGCAGCCTGACGGGATCACGGTCATCAAGAATGCACTCAAGAAGGCGGGTTCAGACCCGAAGACGACCGGCGTTGAAGTCGAGCTCCTGTACCTCGGAGCGCCAACGTACCGGATCAAGGTGACCGCTCCCGATTACAAGAAGGCCGAGAAAGCGATCGAAAAGGCAGCAAATGCCGCGATCGCTGTCGTGGAAAAGTCCGGTGGCGAGGGCAAGCTCGTCAAGAAGCCAAAATCCGGGAAGAGCCAATGAGCGGGCGGATCCGTCGCTGTCCTGAAGATCACACGTATACCCTTTCCTTAACCTGTCCGGTATGCGGAAAAGCAACCGATGTTGCCCACCCGGCCCGGTTCTCACCGGAGGATAAATACGGAAAATACCGCAGGCTGGCAAAACATCATGATTGAAGAGATCAGCGTCAGCTACTTCCCTGAGTTCCGGGAAACGTCCCTGAATGACCCGGTCTTGATCGAAGGCCTGCCAGGAATCGGCCAGGTGGGAAAGCTGGTAGCCGAGTACATGATCCACGTACTGGGCGCAAAGAAGGTCGGAGAGATCACTTCCATCTATTTTCCCCCGCAGGTCATCCTTGACGAAACCGGGCTCGCACGCCTTGTGAGGAACGAACTGTATCTCTATCGTTCCGGGACGCGGGACATTCTCTTCCTTGTTGGCGATCACCAGAGTACCTCCGGGGAAGGGCATTATCTTCTCGCTGACTGCTATTGCGGGATTGCCGCCGATGCCGGAGCCCGGCGGATCTATACCCTTGGCGGGTTCGGCGTGGGGCACCTCGTGAATGAGCCGCGGGTCCTCGGGGCGATGAACCGCCCTGAGCTCAGGGACGAGATCGAAGCTGCGGGCGTCACCCTCCAGCGGGACGATGCAGGGGGGGCCATCATCGGGGCAGCGGGGCTGATGCTTGCCCTGTCGGCCCAGCGTGGACTGGAGGCAGTTTGTCTCATGGGCGAGACGAGCGGATATATTGTTGATCCGATGGCGGCCGCAAGCGTCCTTGCAATCCTTTCGAAGCTGATTGACGTGCCGGTCGACCCGACACGGCTCAATGATCGTGCTTCTGAGATGGAAAAAGCCATCGAAGGGTTCGTCGAGAGTGAGAAACTGAAGGACGAAGAATTGAGTTATATCGGGTAAAAACCCGTCGGTCTCATCATATCCACCAACCATTTTCTTTCTTTAATGCAGTAATTGAAACAAGGGACAACCAATATATACGGCAGGATGCAATCCCCGACACCGGGAATGTGCGTGACATTGTCACAGGTATGGGGAGGAACCTGTCTTATGATCCTGGTCCTCACGGTGGCAGTCTGCGGATGTACTTCAGGCAATCCACAGGGTAATACCGGCGCAACTCTGTCGATGTCCCCGACGGTCTCCGTCGTCACAGGTTCAGGCTCCTGTGGTTTCACCACATGTCACGGCCTCAGTCTCGCTTGCGGCCCAAACCCGCCCCAGGTCTGCACCATGGAGTATGCCCTTGGTGACAAGTGCAGGCAGTACGCCTATTGCGATGGCTCCGAAGGCTCCTGCCGTCTCGTGACTTCTCAGCAGTTCGATACCTGTAAATCCTGTATCCAGCGGTGCGGCGGGGCAGATCCGGCCGAGATATTCACCTGCGAGGAGAAGTGCTGATAAGGAGGGAAGCAGCACCATATCGCATGCTTCTGTACCTCAGGCAGGAAACAAGCATGTCGTGCACGGAATAGCCCTCACCCATGGTAGATCCTGTAAGACCGGGACTTTGGGCCACCTGAATCCGTCCGGCTTGTAACGAATCGATCCTTTCAGGTTATATCTCCTGACATCCCACCGGTGGAGTATCCATGCTTCTGAATGCAGATCTTCATATTCATTCGCCGTACTCGATGGCGGTCTCCCGTTTCATGCAGCCGGAGCAGCTGCTTGCAGGAAGCGTCACTAAGGGAATCGGTGTCCTTGGTACCGGTGACGGGCTCCATCCGGTGTGGCAGAAACAGTGGGAACCATATCTCAGTAACGACGCCGGGATTGTTATTGTCCCGCAGGGTGAGGTTGAAGACGAGAACCGTGTCCATCATCTTATTCTGGCGGAAGATTTGGGTCAGTTCAGCCAGCTTCGGGACCTGATGGAAGGGAAATGTAAAAGTTTCGAGACCAGCGGTCGTCCCCACGTTTACCTGAGCGCGAAAGAGATTGCAGAACATGCCCATGAAGTCGGTGCCCTGATCGGGCCGGCCCATGCCTTCACGCCATGGACTGCGATGTATGCTTATTTTGACAGCGTCGGGGACTGTTACGGCGACGAGCCGATTGACTTCCTTGAACTGGGACTCTCGGCCGACAGTTCCTATGGCGCGTCCATCCCGGACCTTTACGATATACCGTTCCTGACCAATTCGGATGCCCACAGCCCGTATCCGGATAAACTTGGGCGGGAATTCAACCGCATCGAGCTTCAGCAGCGAACGGCAAAAAGCGTGCTCACGGGCATCAGGGCCGGTACGATAGCGATGAACGCCGGGTTCTTTCCCGAGGAGGGAAAGTACAACCGCACAGCCTGCACCCGCTGCTATACCCAGTATACCCTTGAAGAGGCACGCGAACACCACTGGCGGTGCCCGAAGGATGCAGGCCTGGTCAAGAAGGGTGTTGCGGACAGGGTCCGCGAACTCGCCCGGGGATCGTCATCCCGACCGAGACCGCCCTATCTCCATATCATTGCCCTCGGCCAGATCATTCAGATCATGGAGAAAGCATCCTCCCCCAATACGAAACGGTGTAAATCGATCTATGCCTCGCTCACCGGAGCGTTCGGTAACGAGATTGCAGTCCTCCTCGATGTCCCCATTGAAACGATCAGGGAGATCCATGCACCGGTTGCACAAGCGATTCATGCCCTGCGATCC
>Ga0187786_10000072_pt1 | contig 31697 bp, 32 predicted proteins | sample 0815_BV2_10_20_M_FD_132449 | JGI IMG/M metagenome (GOLD analysis project Ga0187786, IMG submission 132449) | Tropical peat soil microbial communities from peatlands in Department of Meta, Colombia - 0815_BV2_10_20_MG | ecosystem: Environmental > Terrestrial > Soil > Wetlands > Peat | place...
GCAGCAATAACCGCGATCGCAACTACAGGCCTGATTGCGGCGACGGTTTATGCTGTATGGTTGATGCACGTAACCTTCTTCTGCAGCGCCGGGACCGAATGGAAATTCCCGGATTTTTCGTTTCGTGAAATGGCAGTTGCAGTCGTGATGATTGCAGCTATCGTCGCAATCGGGCTGTATCCGGCGCCGCTGCTAAAGGTGTCAGCCTTACCGGTTCGGGCTATTCTGAATAATACATATGTGGTACATGACGCGGCTGCCCTTTCACAACAAAGCCGGGCTGCCGTCAAGCCGGGAGTTATCTGATGAGCCTGAACGATTTTCAGGCCCTGATGCCACTGATAATAATGACGGCATCACCTATTGCAGTGATGCTGGCCATAGCCGTATCCAGAAGCCACAGATTCACGGCGGCACTCTCTCTTTACTCTATTTATGTCGCACTGCTGGCCCTTGCGATCGCGTATCCTGAGGCGCCGCGTCAGGTCTCTTCTCTGATAATAATCGACAGGCTTGCCCTGTTGTATATGGCTCTTATACTGATTTCCGGTGCTGTCGTTGTGATGCTATCGTACGGATACCTGAATAAATGCAGCGTCAACCGTGAAGAGTACTATCTGCTTATGTTACTGGCGATGCTGGGCTCGATGACACTGGCATGCAGCAGCCACTTTGCGTCCTTCTTTTTGGGTCTTGAAGTCCTGAGCATTAGCCTCTATGCGCTTGTTGCTTATCCCAAACAGCGAATAGGCCAAATCGAGGCAGCGATGAAATACCTCGTCCTGGCCGCCGTATCGTCGGCATTCCTGCTGTTCGGCATGGCCCTGATCTATGCCGATTCGGGCACGATGGCTCTTTCGGAGATCATATCTAAAACGGCAGGCGCCCACAAATATACGCTTCCTTTCACGGCCGGCGCCGCAATGATAATTGTAGGGATAGGTTTCAAGCTGGCTCTGGTGCCTTTTCATATGTGGACGCCGGATGTCTATGAGGGAGCCCCCGCGCCGGTCACCGCATTCATCGCCACTATTTCAAAAGGCGCAGTTTTTGCTCTACTGCTGAGATATTTCGGCGGGACCGTCATCATTCAATCCGACGCGCTGTTTTCGATATTTGCGGTAATTGCCGCAGCATCCATGATTATCGGGAACATCCTCGCCCTCTTTCAGTCCAATATAAAGAGGGTCCTCGCATACTCCTCCATAGCACATATGGGCTATTTGCTAGTTGCATTTCTGGCAGGCGAGCAACAGTCCGCAAAGATATCCACCTTTTATCTCACAACCTACTTTGTTACGACATTTGGCGCATTCAGCATAATATCGTTTCTGTCGAGCGAAGACAGAGAGGCCGATGATATCGGATATTATCGCGGCATGTCATCCAAAAGACCTTTCCTGGCGTCTGTCCTGGCAGCGATGCTTTTCTCGCTGGCCGGCATCCCGCTGACCGCGGGTTTCATGGGAAAATTCTATCTGATCTCTGCCGGGGTCTCGTCGGGCTTATGGGCGCTGGTCATAACACTTGCATTGAGCAGCGTCATCGGGCTCTTTTATTACCTTAGGATAATATTCAGCCTTTTTGCGCAGGCGGCGGATAATCATACTTTACAGCCGCGCATATCGGCGGCAGGCAGCGTGCTGCTAGCGGCGCTTTTTCTCATTATTCTCTGGATCGGAATTTACCCCGGACCGCTCATGGACGGCATCGGGGCTATGATTGCGAAACCGTTTTGACATACTGACGATAACGGAGGAATACCCATGAACGAATGCGAGAGATGCACATCGGGACCTGAAGCGCCGCAGCAATCGGAAACTACGCGGCGGAGGTTTCTAATTGCGATGGTGGGAGCGGCATCCCTCCTGCTGTCTGCAATCCTGGAGATCCCTTTCATCGGCGCGCTCGTTCGCTCGCGGTTTGCTTCAAAAAAGGAGACATGGACCAAGGTCGCAGACCTGCAGGCCGTGCCCGAAGGTCTGCCTGTGAGGCTCAATTTCGTTCAGCGTGAAGAAGACGCATTCATAGAAAGAAACGAGGTCAGATCGGTCTGGATAGTTAGAGGCTCCGGCCTTAAGATTGCAGCATATTCACCGATATGTCCTCATGCCGGCTGTTACTACAACTGGAACGAGGCGCTCAGGCAATTCGAATGCCCGTGCCACGGCAGTGTTTTCAAGATCGACGGCAGTGTGGTATCCGGGCCATCTCCCCGACACCTGGACACTTTACCCGTAAGGATCGAAAACGGAGCGCTGTTCGTGATGTGGGAGCGCTTCAAAGCTGGAGTCGCAGAAAAATTATCTGTCTAGGTGGACATCATGTTAAATAGATTATGGCATTGGCTGAACGACCGGTGGCCCTTTTCGGCGACTCTTGACGCTGCCCTCAAAGAGGACATATTGGGGGGGAGCAGCATAGCTTACACCCTTGGGAGTGCCTTACTCACCATAGTGCTCGTTCAGGTTGTGACTGGGATCATGCAGGTATTCTTCTTCGTGCCTTCAATAGACCATGCCTACGACAGCTTGTCTTATCTCAGAACCAGGGTGCCGTTCGGCTGGCTTATACACGGCCTTCACTATTGGGGGGCAAACCTGATGATCGTGGTGGTAGTGCTGCACATGGCGAGGGTGTTCGTCTGGGGCGCATACAAGCGTCCGCGCGAATTGACATGGCTTTTCGGCGTTGTCCTCTTCCTTATTACCATGGGCCTCAGCTTTACCGGCGGCCCGCTGCCGTGGGACCAGGCGGGATACTGGGCTGCAGAAGTAGGGACCAGCATACCAGGCTCGCTTCCGGTAATCGGCAGCCTTACGACAGAATTGATGAGGGGAGGGACGGATATGGGGCAGCTCACCATCTCGCGCTTCTTCGTGCTTCATGTCATGGTCCTGCCGCTTGCGCTCTTCGCATTGATCATTCTTCACATCGTGGCATTGAGGGTCAACGGATCGGTCGGCCCATGGGACACATCCAAAGGCATCAGTATCGGACCTTTCTGGCCGGACCAGGTGTTCAAGGATACAATGACTGCATCTGCAATTGTAATACTTCTGATCGGACTGACGGCCTTTGCGCCTCCCGGCTTTACAGGTGCAGCCGACCCGCTATCCACAACTTTCACCCCGAAGCCCGAATGGAATTTTCTGTTTCTGTACGAGGCCCTCAAGTATTTTGAAGGCCCGCTGGAACCTCTCGGCGTCGCCGGCGTCCCGGCAATTTTGGTCTTGATTTTGGTGGTCCTGCCATTCCTTGACAGCAGACCCGAAAGGAACCCCCTCAGGCGCCCGGTTGCCATGGCAGCAGCAGCAGCGCTTGCAATTGTCCTGATCGGCCTGACAATAGCCGGCTATGTCAGCAAGCCTGGTGTCCGGGGAGTATCGGTATTGGCGAGCGCTCCAGGAATAGGAGACGACAGGACGAAGCCTGCAGCCGATGCAACCTCTGAGAGCATAGCCAGAGGTACTGACATCCTTCGTTCAGGGGGCTGCACCGGCTGCCATTCGATAAACGGCTCCGGAGGCTCAGCCGGACCCGATCTGTCAGGTGAAGGGAACCGCGGTAGAGACCGCAGCTGGCTTAGAGACCAGATACGGAATCCGAAATCCCATTTCCCTGACACTATCATGCCTGCATATTCCAGGTTCAGCGAGCAGGAGCTGAGCGATCTCGTCGACTATCTCGATAGCCTTAAAGGATCTGCTGCTGTCCTTCCTTCAGCAGCCGCGGTACCGGGAGTTCAGCGGTCTGCGGCTTCAAACAAACCGGCAGGCCCTGCAGCAGGTATCATCGGCAGCTCTGCTCAGGGCGCACTCATCTTTGAAAAGCAGTGTGCCGGGTGTCACGGTCCCGGCGGGAGAGGCGGAATACCCAATCCAGGCTCAGATGACGGCTCTGTCCCCGCACTCAATCCCATCGACAGAGAGATATTCAGCAAAGATCCGCAGCTCTTCGCAGAGAAGGTTGACGTATTCATTCAGCACGGCTCTCTTCCGGCTGGAGAAAATCCACGGCTTCGCATGCCCTCTTTCGGGGACAGCAGCAGCCTCACTCAACAGCAGATTTCCAATATTGAAGCATACATTCTGGAACTGAACGGCGTCGACAGGGCTCAACTGATAAACCCCGGAGTTGCGCCTGTAACATTTTTCTTCATCGTTGTGCCGGCATTTCTGCTCGTCATGTTTATAATGGGCGGTATCTACCGCTGCCTGCCTCGAAAAGGACAGGGCGGGCAACATGGGGTCTCATCTTGACCGCCAGGGACCCGATTAATCAGAATATATCCATGGACCCGAACCGGCAGCCGGCATCCAGGACAAAAAAACTTTTGCATATATTGCATCTCGAAGATGATCCTTCGGATGCCGAGCTTGTCAAATTGGTATTCGATTCGGAAGGCATCGCCGTCGACATTCTCCGTGTAGAAACCCGCCTTGAATTCGAAGCAGCCCTGGGACGCGGCGGATTTGACCTCATATTTTCAGACTATTCGATTCCCGGTTTTGACGGCGTGTCGGCGCTTGAGATGGCAAATACAACATGCCCTGAAGTGCCTTTTATATTCATTTCGGGCAGGATGGGCGAGGAGCTTGCAATTGAAACCCTCAAGAGCGGCGCAACGGATTATATTCTTAAAGAAGGTGTTAGGCGGCTAGTCCCTGCCGTACGCAGGGCATTGAAAGATTCTGAGGAACGCTACGAGCGCAGGCAGACTGTTGACGCGCTGAAAGGCGCCTATGCGGCGCTGATTCAGGCCAATGTCGAGCTGAAAGAGGAAATAGCGCGCAGGGAGCAGACGGAAAAAGAGCTTGTTAAGGTCGAGCGCGCGCTAAGGACCCTCGGCAGAAGTAATGCTGCAATCGTCCATGCAGCAGGCGAACGGGCATTTGCCGAAGAAATATGCAAGATAATAGTTGGAGAAGGTAAGTATCTGATGGCATGGGTGGGCTACCCGCAGGACGACGCAGAAAAAAATGTAAAACCCTATGCCTATGCGGGACGTGACGACGGCTATCTGGATGTTATCAAGGTGACATGGGGGGATGACCAGTGGGGACGCGGCCCGACCGGCTCAGCAATCAGGACCGGAAAGGTGTGCATCAAGAACAACCGGCTGAGTGATCCGTTTTTTGCCCCGTGGCGCGAAGAGGCGCAAAAGAGGGGTTTCGTTTCTGCTATAGGGCTGCCTCTTTCAAGCAATGACAGATGCTTCGGTTCTTTGACTATCTACGCATCTCAGACAGATATTTTCATAGATAAAGAATGTCTGCTGCTGACTGAGCTTGCGAACAATGTGGCCTTCGCCATCACGTCTCTCAGGCTTCGTGAAAAGAACAGGCTGGCGGAACAGGAAATCAGGGTTTCCAGGGAAAGATTGCACAATCTGGCCGCACATCTGCAGCGCATCAGGGAAGAGGAGCGGACTGCCATAGCACGCGATATCCACGATGAATTCGGCCAGATGCTGACTGCGCTGAAGCTCAATTTATCCAGGTCCGCAAAGGATTCTGCGGAGTTGTACCCGGAACTCAGCCTCAAGCTGAAAAAGGATATTGATATGGTCGATGCCGTAATAAAGTCTGTTAAGAGACTATGCACGGAGTTGCGGCCCAGCATGCTGGATTTCCTCGGACTGGGCCCGGCGATAGAGTGGCAGGCCGAAGAATTCGGTAAGAGGTCCGGCATCCAATGCAACGTATCTCTGGACCCTGAAGACATCGAGATCAACCCTGATATGTCCATCGCTCTCTTCAGGATCTTGCAGGAATCTCTGACAAACGTAATGCGTCACGCTGATGCCACCAAGGTCGAAGTGACGCTGAGGCACGAGGATGACAGCATAAACCTCGAGATAGCGGACAACGGGATCGGGATGACCGAGAAACAACTTGAAAAAACCGACTCCTTCGGCATATTGGGAATGCGAGAGCGGGTCTATCCCTGGAAAGGCAGCGTAGGAATCGTCAGCAGTCCAAGCAAGGGCACCAGGATCTTAGTTAGCATCCCAATGGTCGACTGACTTCAGGGCATCCGATTGTCGCAGGTCTCTTTCAGCTTTTCCGCGTAGAGATTGAAGCAGAATGCCGTAGCGGTGATCATAAGACCTGGGAAGAATACGGTCCAGGGGGCCGTCAGTATGTATGCCCGGCTGGAGCTTATCATCGCACCCCACGAGGGCGCCGGAGGCTGAACCCCCAGGCCCAGGAATCCGAGGGTAGCTTCGGCGAGGATGAATCCCCCCAGCTTAATACCCATCATGACGAACGCAACCCTCAGACAGTTCGGCAGGATATGGATGAAAAGAACCCTGGCATCGCTGCATCCGGCAGCCCTGGCCGCATCTACAAAGGAGAGTCCCCTGACGGTCAGTACCTTCCCGCGCATGAGCCTTGCAAATGACGTCCAGCCGGTCGCCGACAGCGCTATCATCGCCGAATGGATGCCCGGCGGCAGCACGACAGAGATGGCGATTGCAAGCAGAAGCGCCGGAAAGGACATCGTAAAATCCACGACTGCCGTAATTACGGAGTCGGTCATGCCTCCGCAATAGCCGGCAGCCAGGCCTGCAAGCGAGCCTATGATACAGGCAGCCGCAGCCGCCGTCAATGCAATACCTATCGAAATCTTGGCCCCGTAAATAACCCGCGAAAAGATATCTCTGCCCTTATGGTCGGTGCCGAATGGGTGCGCGAACCCCGGCGGCTTTTGAAGGGAATCCAGGTCTATCGTCTCAGGCTTGTGCAGCGGAAGGAACGGCGCCGCAAGAGAGAGGACAAACATGAACAGCACCAAGTACAAATACACCTTACCCTTTGCCGTCATGTATGCGAATCCTCGGATCGATATAATGATAGATTATGTCAGTCAGCATATTCACGACAACGAAAACGGCAGTGCACGTTATGATACATCCCATAATTACCGGATAATCGCGCATGATTATGCCCTGCATCGCAAAGCGCCCGATGCCGTCCCAGCCGAAAATGGTTTCGGTCACCACGGCCCCGCTCAGGTAGCTGCCGAACTCAAGCCCGATAATGGTTACAACCGGTATCAGCGCATTCTTTGTCACATGGAAGATTGCTATCTTCAGCGGAGAGAGCCCCTTTGCCCTGGCAGTCCTTATAAATTGAAGTCCCATGGACTCCTCTATTGAAGCAGCTGCAACCCTGGCGAGTGTAGATATGGCAGGCACCGCAAGTGTGAGCGCAGGAAGCGCAATGAATTTGAACCCGCCCGTGCCGGAGGGCGGCAGCAGCCTTAATTCCAGGCTGAAAACCAGCATCGCCATCAACCCCACCCAGAATACCGGCAGGCTGACTCCCCCGATGGTAAACATGCCCGCAATTCTCTCAATGAAGCTGCCGCGCCTGTATGCCATAATCATACCGGCGGCGAGTCCGCACGGGATTGCGATTGCCATAGCAGCAAGGGCAAGCTTCATGGTATTGGGTAGCTTTGCGGCTATATCATCCAGGACGTCTCGGTTGGAATAGTACGACCTCCCGAAGTTGCCGCCGGCCAGAAGACCGAGGTACCCCGCATACTGAGACATAAAATCCCTGTCGGACCCGATCTCTTTCCGTATGCTCTCTATCGCCTCAGGCGTGGCCCGTTCCCCGACCATTGAGTACACAGGATCGCCGGGCAGCGTCTTCAGCAGGCAGAAGGATACGAACGTAACGCTGATCAGCAGCGGCACCAGCACCAGTATGCGCTTTAGAATATATATCCTAATAGTTGCGCCTCCGCAGGCTGACATCCAGCCCCTTGTCCATATTGTAAATCTCGTAAACTTTTAAGCCTTCTACCCACGGCTGCCTGACGACGTAGTCGGTTTTATGCCAGAAGAATACCCACGGGACATCGGCTATTATCTTTTCCTCTGCCTCGCAATAGGCCCGGTTTCTCAACGCCGGGTCTGTAGCATGCTGTCCAAGCTCTATCAGCCGATCAACTTCCTTATTCGCATACCTTGTCCGGTTGCCCGCCGGGCCAATGTTTGCGGAATGAAACAGCGGAAACAGAAAATTCTCCGCGTCCGGATAATCAGCCCACCAGTTGAGCCAGAACATATCGGGCTCGCCATTATTGATAGCCTGCTTGTACGAGCTCCATTCGAGCTGCCTTATGGTTATGGTAAGCCCTGCATCCGCCAGATAACCCTGTATGATTTCGGCAATATCAACCGCCTCCTGATCTGCCGCAACATAGAGTTTCAACCTGACACCGGAAAATCCGTTGTCTGCGACGATCTGTCTGGCCAGAACCGGATTGAATTCGACCGGACCCCGGTCCTTGTCCAAATGCCATGAGCGCAGGGCATCAGGCACCGGGCCATCGGCCAGCCTGCCCCTCCCCTCGTAAAACTTCTCGAGTATCTTTTTGCGATCAATTGCGAACGCGATAGCCCTCCTCAAGGCGGGATTGTCAAGCGGAGGCCTCGAAGTATTGAGCCCCAGATAGTAGGTATTGAGTCCGGGCAGCACCTCGATGTACTGTTTTCGCCGAAGATCGTTGCGCAGTTTACTGTAGGCCGATGCCGGTATCTGAAAGATGTCCAGATTGCCGAGCTCGAATTCGGTAAATGCAGTCAGGTCCTCCGGCAGTATCCTGAAGACAATACCCTTCAGATGCGCCGCCGGGTTTGAATATCTCTCATTACGCTTCAATACAACCTCACGATTTGGGGCCCATTCCTCAAGAATGTATGGGCCGGTACCCATAGGATGTGAAGCAAAGTCGGGACCGCCTGCAATTACAGCCTCACGCGGCACCACATAGGCAGGTGTCATAGTCAGCATTTTCAGGAATGGAGAAAACGGCCTTGCAATCCGTATCTCAAAATCGTACGGACCGAGGGCCTTCAAACCGCCGACTTCATCCGCCCTGCCCTCTCTGAATGCACGGGCGCCTTCCACATTTTCGAATATCCAGTTGTTTGGGGATTTGGTGGCAGTCGCAAGCAACCTCTCGAATGAATATTTGAAATCGTGGGCCGTAACTTCGCGCCCGTTGGCGAAAAGAAAACCTCTTTTGAGACGGAATCGATAGGTCAGGCCATCCGGTGAAATCTCCCATCTCTCGGCGATGTCAGGCACAACGTTGAGCCCGGCGTCCAACCCTACCAAGCCATTAAACAGCTTTGCTGCTACAACGGACGCCTGTACATCAGTTATCAGCGCCGGATCGAGAGTGGAAGGATTGGAATTAAGCCTGCAATAGAGATAATCGTTCGTGCGGTTTTCCGGAGAGCAGGAGGTGATCGAAAAGAGGAGCGCCAAGCCGGCAAGCCGGAAAAGCGCAAATGTCAGTCGAGGCATTTAACAACGCAAACCTCGGCTATGCACTCATTGCCGAAACGGATCTTGCGCAACTTGAGGTTTTCTTCAGAGAACCCTGCCCTTTTGAAGATGTTAAGCGAAACCATATTGGTTGTAAATATGCATGCATCCAGCATCGTAAAGCCGCGCGCGACAGCCCATTCCGTGGCGTACGCAAGCATGCCTGATCCTATTCCAAGTCCGCGATGTCCATCGGATATGTGCAAGCCTATATGCGCCCCCCCCGCCGCCTCATGTCTCTTGCCCTGATCAGCCTGTACGACAGCAAGCACGCCTATGACTTCACTATTTTCGGTTGCAACAAGCAGAAGGCTCTTTTCGGTGTCGAGAGAAGCCAGATAATTTCTTTCCGCATCAGCGCTGTTGCCGACCTGCTCTGCCAGTATGTAGCTGCGTTCAGGAGCAGGAGATTTAATGGTCCTTAAGATCGCGGCAGAGTCTTCCGGGACGGCAGGACGCAGTATGATTTCATGCCCATTCCTCGCAGTGATTTTTCGGCTAGATTCCATTGCAGTCCCCCAGCACAGATCTTGACCTATTATATATCAAAACTTCGCCCTGATCACAAAGCCAGTCCGTACCCTGCAAGGGCCTCTATGGTGGACACATATCCCGTGTGGTGCAGTCCACGGAAACCGAGACCTTCCGCCACATCTACGAACATGGCCCTGTCATCGATGTACAGCACCTCTTCCGGAGATGCGCCGCAAAGGTCCTGCGCTATCCTGAAGATGTCCTCGTCCGGCTTGCGCACATGTACGAAACATGACGCAACGAAGAAATCTATGAAATTCCTTAGCCCGAACGCCCTGATACGATACTGGGTAAGTTCCCGTCCCTCGTTGCTTACAGCCGCGGTCCTGATCCTGTAGCGGCTTTTGAGACTGCAAATCAAATCTATCATCTCCGGGAAAGGCTTTGATTGCGAAAACATGAATTCCTTAAACTCGTCACGCGTAAAGCTGCGCTGTTCATAAAATACAACCCTGTCGAGATAAGTGTCCAGGCTGAGTTTGCCCTGCTCATATGTGTCGAATGTCAGATGGTGGCGTTCGTTCATCTCGTCGTGGTCAAGCTTGTATAGTTCCGCAGCCCTCTTCCTCATAGAACGATCCCATCCGTTCGTCAGCAGAACGCCTCCGACATCGAGGAACAGGGTCGCAATAGGCCCGCTTTCAAGCCTGCCGTCCGTCTTGCATTCCATCGTTGCTCGCCTCCTTATTCTTTTTTCACAGCGTGCCCGCCGAACTCGTTCCTGAGAGCAGCTATGAGCCTGTCAGAGAAAGAGTCCGACTCCCGGGACCGAAAGCGCTGCAGCAGGGAAAGCGCGAGCACCGGCGCCGGAACCGATGATTCGATGGCCTGAAGCACCGTCCATCTGCCTTCGCCGGAGTCCTCCACATATCCCTTTATAGTCGAGAGGTCCGGGTCCTTTGCAAATGCGTCTTCCGCAAGCTCAAGCAGCCACGACCTTACGACGCTGCCCTGGTTCCAGAGATGTGCCACCTTTTCGAATTCAAGGTTAGCAGCATACGGAGACGCCTTCATAATCGCAAAACCTTCGCCATAGGCCTGCAGCATGCCGTATTCTATCCCGTTGTGCACCATCTTCACAAAGTGGCCCGCCCCGGACGGGCCGCAATACATGTATCCGTCCTTAGGCGCGAGGGTTGCTATTGCAGGCTCAAGCCTTTTGAACGCCTCATAATCTCCGCCGATCATCTGGCAATAGCCTACCTTAAGACCCCAGATGCCGCCGCTCACGCCGATATCAAGATAGTTGATTCCTTCAGCCTTGAGCGCCTCGCTTCGCCTGAGATCATCCTTATAAAAGCTGTTGCCGCCGTCGATTATTGTGTCACCCTTCTGCAGCAACCCCTTCAGCTCATCGATATGATCATCAACTGTCTTGCCGGCAGGCAGCATCAGCCATACAAATCTGGGAGGGGCAAGCCTGCGTACAAGTTCTTCCATCGAGTATGCGCCTATGGCCCCCTCTTTCACTATCGCATCGACCTTTGCGCGGGTTCGGTTATAAGCGACGACCTTGTGCCCCCCCTTGACCAGGCGGACGGCCATGTTCATTCCCATCCTTCCGAGACCGGCCATTCCTATCTGCATACGTTTCTCCTTTATCCAGCTTTCGGATTTGCAGTCATTTATTGAGCATCGAGGCTGCTTCGGAATCCAGCACAAACGTCAGATTGCCGCTTGAAGGTTCCACCCTGGATGCCGGGAACCCCATATCCCTGTCTTCGACAACCCGCTTGACTATCGCAGCCTTGCTACCCCCGGTTACAATAAAAACAACATCCCTTGCGTTGTTGATCACCGTCAGGGTAAGGCTGACGCGCGCATACATTACGTTGTCGCGCCGCACGGCTACGACAAGCCTGCTGCTTTCGGGGGCTAGCGGCACTTCCGCTTCCGGCGAGCCGGGGAAAAGCGATGCCGTATGGCCGTCCGCTCCGAGACCGAGGCCGATGAAGTCGAACACCGGGACCTCTCCGACGATCAGACCGAAGAAGCTCATCAGCTCCTCCTCGTATTCGTTTGCAGAAGTTACCGGAGATGCGGTATCGGTCATGATGAAATGGATATTGCCTGGAGGCATATTCAGGCCCGACAGCAGGCAGGTCCTCAGCATACCGAAGTTGCTGACAGCTTCGCTGATAGGAACAAACCTTTCATCAACCAGAAAGATGTGGGTCTTGTCCCATGGGAAAGCACTACTTGCAGATGCAAGTTCTCGGTAGAATTCAGTTGGCGTCCCCCCTCCGGACAGCGCAGCAGCGAACACCCCCCTGCGTTCAATGCACTCCATCCCGATCTCGGTCCACTTCTTTATCAGGAACGAGTTCATCTCTTTTCTGTCGTCGAATACATGAATACAGGGGTCCGTCATCATCCTTCTCCTCCGGGATTATTCGGTGAGCCACCGTGAACCGGCGCTGCCGATAAGGTTCACTGCCGCATCAGGCCCCCACGAGCCGGCGTCATAGTTCGGAAAATTCGCTGAGCTCAGATTGCCCCACCTTTCTATAATGGGGTCTACAACATCCCACGTAGCTTCAACCATATCTTCCCTGACGAACAGGGTCTGATCGCCCTTCATGCAATCTACAAGCAGCCTGCTGTATGCGTCCTGATGCTCCCTGTCGAAAGCCCCCCTGTAACAAAAGTCCATGTTTGCCGCCTGCACCTGGTTCGGCGAATACGGATACTTCACGTTAAAACGGAGTGATATCTTCTCCTCAGGATTGACGGTCATGACAAGGACGTTATTCTGCAACACATCGCATGTCCGGCCAAAGAGCCTGAGCGGAAGCTGTCTGAACTGCATGCAGATTTCGGTGACACGCCTTTTCAGACGTTTGCCGCATCTTACGAAGAAAGGCACCGACGCCCATCTGAGGTTGTCTATATAAAACTTGCCGGCAAAATAAGTAGGGGTTTTCGATGTCGCAGAGACGTTCTCTTCCTCGCGATATCCGGCGACCCTCTGCCCGTTTATAATGCCGGGCCCATATTGCCCCGCTACGATATTCCCGTCGATATAGCCGGCGTCCAGCGGCCTGAGGGAGCGCACCACCTTTACCTTTTCGTCCCTTATATAATTGGCCGTGAAGCCGACCGGCGGCTCCATCGCAATCGTGCCGATCAACTGCATAACATGGTTTTGCACGATGTCGCGCACTATGCCGCTGCCCTCGTAAAACTCCCCGCGGTGGCCGATACCGATGTCTTCGGCAACGGTTATCTGCACATTGTCGATAAAGCGGGAGTTCCAGACCTGTTCGAATATCGCATTCGAAAATCTGAAAAACATGATGTTCTGCACAGTCTCTTTACCGAGATAGTGGTCGATCCTGTACGTGCGGCTTTCGTCAAAGGCCTCTTTCAGCACGGCATTCAACCTTCTGGCGGAAGCTCCGTCAACGCCGAAAGGCTTCTCCACTATGATCTTGGCGTTAAAAGTCCCCGCGCAAAGCCTGAAATCGCAGAGCCTCCTTATTATGGTGGATGTCGCCGAGGGCGGCACCGCCATGTAATATATGACCTCTCTGCTGCCCTCCGATGACCCGGCTGAAAACGCTTCCAGTTTCGACGCCAGCTGCTTCATTGTCCCTTCTTCGGCAACATCGCCGGAGAGATAATGAAGATGCCCGCTGAATTCATTCCACTTCGAAGTCTGCACGGCAGCTCCGGCAGCCTCTGACACAGCTTCCTTCATACCTTCGCGGAATTCCTCGTCACCGAGCGGCTTTCGTCCGAACCCCAGTACCGAAAAACTGTCTGGAAGGACACCGTCACTCCAAAGACCGAATATGGAAGGCATGAGCTTCTTCCTGCTCAAGTCGCCGTTGCCGCCGAATATAACGATGGTGTGCGGTCCTATCTCAGATGCTTCCTGCGGAATATCACATGACTGCAGATATTTGCTGTCGATTATGTCATGTCTTTCTTCGATCATCTATCATGAACTCCCCTTCTATGGCATCAACCTTCTCAAGTCTGCGCAAATGTCTTTCTGCATGCGAAAATTCTGCTTTCAAGAAGATCAAAGCAAGCTCTTTAGCCAATTCCTCACCTATTACCCTGGCTCCCAGACACAGCACATTCATATTGTCGTCTTCAACTCCCTGATGTGCTGAAAAAGAGTCATGGCAAAGTGCAGCCCGTATCCCTGGGAACTTATTGGCTGCTATGGATGCACCTACTCCGCTACCGCATATAAGTATACCCCTGTCAACCTCAGCAGATAAAACCAGCTCCGAAACTGCCTTTGCAAAATCAGGATAGTCATCGGACGAATCAAGCTGCCGAGCCCCGGCATCGACTACGTTATACCCCCTGGATAAAAGAAAAGCAATCATCGATCCCTTGAGTACATAACCTCCATGATCCGATCCGACAGCTACTTTCATCGCTTGATCAGAAGATTCCAGTCGGCTGAAAATCTCTCCATACCCTTTTCGGTCAATTCGTGCGCTATATTGAAATCGCGCCAGTTGCGCGACAAATCGATTTGCTTATATTCCATCGGCGCCAGACCTGCCGAATTGTAGACATAATCTCCTCCCGGCATTGAGAAGCCGCTTTCAGCCCAGTCGTTCAGTATTGCATATGGAACCGTCACGATGTCGCAGCCCAGGGCAATCGAATAGTAGAAATGGGAGGCGCTTCTGACGCTGGCCGAAAGCACCTCCACATGATGGTCGCTGTTTCCGAACATCCGGATTATGTTGGCGATAAGGTCCATGCCGTTTTCTTTGCGGTCGTCAAGTCGTCCGACAAACGGCGAGACAAAGACTTCGCCTTTTTTTGCGCCGCGAGTGGCGGCATATACCGCCGCCGCCTGCCCCTGCGTAAAGCAGAGTGTCATGTTCACGCGCAAACCCATGTTGACCGCCATTTCAGCCGCCCTGAGTCCTTCCGTCGACGACGGGAACTTGATATGCGCGTTGGGTATCCAGAGATACATCTCCCTGCCCTGCTCCAGCATCTGTTCGGCCTTAGTGCCCCGATCGGCATATACCTCAACAGACACGGACCCGGCAGGCATAAGTCCTGAGATCTCCGTCACAACGCCGCGATAGAAATCGTAGATCTCATTTTCGCTGAACTTTTCACCCCTCTGGAGCCTGGCCTTTGCATCGGGGTTCTTGGCGATCAGTGTCGGGTTGGTGGTCTGGCCGTCAAGAAAGCCGAGCCTCGCCATCGCCTCCCGCGTTTCGGACGGGTCTCCTCCATCCAGAAATATACGCGTCTTCAGACCGTCCGGCCTCATATGAGCTCCTTCACCTTATGTATGATCGCCTCTTTTGATATCTCCTCGAACACCAGCAGCTCGTCCGGTCTGCCGCTCCTGGGCAGCTTCCTGACGGCAAGAGAATGTATCAGGACGCCGGGAAGCACACTTCGCACCGCCTCACCGATGCCACCCTCAGGTGCATGATCTTCAACCGTGACAATCGCCTTGGTGGCCAGTGCAGCCTCCTTCAGCGTTTGTTCATCAATGGGCTTTATGCTGTAGAGATCTATTACCCGGATATGGACGTCTTCCTTTATAAGTTCGTCACATGCGCTCAGCGCCTCGTAAAGCGTTACTCCGGCGGCCACAACGGTGATCCTGTCATTGTCGCTGCGCCTCAGCACCTTGCTGCCACCTATTGCAAAAGGTTCTGCGCTGTCATAAAGGATGGGCGTCTTCATGCGCGTCGTCCTGATATAGACCATTCCTTTGTGCGCCGCGGCCGCTTCCACAAGCTTGTCCGTCGAGACCGCGTCGGAAGGATAGAGCACAGCGCAATCCTTAACCGTCCTGAACATTGCGATGTCCTCGAGCCCCATCTGCGAAGGGCCATCCTCCCCTATCGAAACCCCGGCATGAGAACCGCAGAACTTTATGTTCGCCCTGGAATACTGGCCCATGCGTATCTGATCGAACGCCCTCGTCCAGAAGGCTGCGAAGGTTGACGCAAAAGGGACCTTCCCTCTGCGTGCCAGGCCGAGCGCAGCCCCGGCCATGTTCTGTTCGGCAATATACATCTCGAAGAACCTCTCCGGATAGGCGTCCCCAAATATTTCGGCATACGTGGAATTACTCACCTCTCCATCGAGCACAACGATAGCGGGGTACTGTGGAAATATCCTCTTGAGGGCATGACCGTATGCCTCTCTAGTGGCCACCGCCTTGCTGCTCTCATACGATGCGGGGGCTGCCGGAATCGGTTCAGGGCCGGCGGCAGCCAGGTCCTCGGGTTTGGCTACATCACCGGTTACGGACATATCGACAGCACCGAGTTCTCCGATAGCCGTTCTGAATTCTTCCTTGCTCAAGGCCTTGCCGTGCCAGCCGTTTTTGTCCTCGATAAAAGATATCCCCTTGCCCTTGACAGTTCCGGCGATAATCATGACGGGCTTATCCCTGACCGCCATAGCTTTATCATAGGCGCCGACTACCTCGCCGATATCGTGCCCGTTGATAACAACAGGCTCCCATCCGAAAGCTGCGACTTTCTTTTCATACGACGCCAGATCGCGGCCGTACATAGTCTCGCCGCGCTGCCCCAGGCGGTTCACGTCCATGATGCCGGTCAGATTATCGAGCTTATAGTAGGCCGCTATCTCCATGGCCTCCCACTGCGACCCTTCGGCCATCTCGCTGTCACCAAGAAGGACATAAGTCCTGTACGGCAGCTGATCGATATATTTAGCGTTCAGAGCATCTCCGACTCCGATCGATAACCCCTGCCCGAGAGACCCTGTAGCCGCTTCTGTGTACTTAAATGCAACTGTAGGGTGCCCTTCCAGCACGCTGCCGAACTTCCGGTATGATCTCAGTTCCTGCTCTCCGATTCTGCCGGCAGCCGCCCACAGCGCGTAGAAAAGAGGGGTTGCATGACCCTTAGAAAATATGAGCCGGTCATTATTCGGATGCTCCGGCCTGTCAAGGTCGAACCTGAAGGCCCCTCCGAAGAGCAGCCCTGTCATAAGCTCTACAGCCGAGAGCGCCGACGTCGGATGCCCTGAACCGGCCTCGGTAGTAGAAAAGAGGATGTAATACCTTATAAGCCTCGCTATTTTTTCGAGATGTGCAGCATCGCTCATTCCAGTGATCTCCTTTATATGGCTGCGTTTCATTTGCAGCTATGACTTCTGCTTTAATGTCTCCTGAACTTATTATAGATACATGCGCAGTCATATCCAAGGGACCGGATTGGCCTGCACAGGCTGTGACGTTATATAATTGATGGCATTTCGGGGGAGACAGATCATGATCGACAACATCAAGGCTGAACTGGCGGCATTGGGAAACCCGGTCAAGGCCGACTTCCTTCCGCGGTTTTTCAAGGCGCATCCCGGCGGATATGCAGAAGGCGATATATTTATCGGCATATCTGTGCCGGACATCCGGGCCGTTGCAAAGAAATACCGCGGGCTATCGCTTGCTCAAGTCAAAAAACTCCTTCGTTCGGGCATTCACGAGCACAGGCTCGCTGCGCTTCTCATCCTGACCGACAGGTTTTTGCGGGCCGGCGAAGATGAAAGAGCGAAGATCGTACAGTTCTATCTGGACAATCTTTCGCGCGTCAACAATTGGGACCTGGTAGATCTGTCGGCTGACAAGCTTTTGGGCGCCTATCTTATCGACAGGGACAAGACGGTCCTTTACGAGCTATGCGATTCCGGCCGGCTGTGGAACCAGCGAGTGGCTATTATGTCCACATTCCACTTCATACGCAAAGGCAGGTTCGGCGATACTTTCAGGCTCGCGGAACGATTGTTGCGCCACAAGCATGACTTGATCCACAAGGCTGTCGGATGGATGCTCAGAGAGGTGGGTAAGCGCGACAGGGGGGCTGAAGAGCGGTTTCTGAAAAAGCATTACAAGACCATGCCGCGGACAATGCTCAGGTATGCCATTGAGAAGTTCGAAACCGAAGAAAGAAGTGCATACCTAAAGGGACTTGTCTAGCCCGCTCCTGTTTCGGACTTTTCTTGTCTAAATCGCCTGCTGCAGATATAATATTTATAGGGGGAGCAGTGGGGGCAATGGGCATTCCATCAATCGACGGCCTGAACCGGGTCTTATTCAACGCAATACCTGCGATAGCTTTAATCGTGGATCATGACGTCAGGATTGTTGACTATAATGCCGCGGCTTCAAAGCTTTTCGGAGACAATCCAGACCTTATAATCAATCAGCGAGGCGGAAAGGCCTTTGACTGCATTCATTCGGCTGAGGTCGAAGAAGGATGCGGCAGAGCGCCCCATTGCAGGACTTGCGTAATACGTAACTCCGTCAAAGAGGCGTCGGCAGGTCGAAATATAGTGCGCAGCCGTGCAAGGCTCGAATTGGTTGCTGATAACCGCCTAAATGAAGTGTTCGCCCTGATCAGCGCATCGCCATTCGAGTATGACGGCAGGGGCCTGGTCCTCCTGGTAATAGAGGACATCAGCGAAATAATCGAGCTGCAGCGGATCATCCCCATCTGCATGACCTGCAAGAAGATCAGAAACGACGACCGGTATTGGACTGATGTGGCAGCTTACTTCAGCAAGCACCTCGATGTGGAATTCTCCCACGGCTATTGTCCCGATTGCGCGGAAAAAGAGTTTGCCAAACTCAGAGGCATTACTGAAAAACTCTAATGGCTGCACTACGGCCGGGAGGCGGTAGTCAATGCTCACACGCAAATACAGCCGAGCTGTTTGGAAAGGAAGGCCCTGATGGGGGAGAGCGTTTCACTGCAGATGAGAAAATTTGTTGCGCCTGAGTTTGTCTTCGGATGGGGCTCTATTGACCTGGCCGGCCAATATGCGGCAAATTTCAGGGCGCGGAAGGTTTTGCTGGTGACCGATCCGGGCGTCCAGGCAGCCGGATGGGCCGAAAAAGTCGGGAACTCACTTGCGGGAGAAGGCATCGCGTACACTGTTTTCGAGGACGTCACTTCCAATCCGAAGGACTTTGAATCGGCAGCCGGCGCAAAGCGCTATCACGAAGAAAAATGCGACGTGATAGTTGCAGTCGGCGGCGGCAGCCCCATGGATTGCGCCAAGGGGATTGCCATATTGGTCGCTAACGGCGGCTCTGTGCTCGACTACGAAGGTGTTGACATGGTCTCTGTGCCTCCTCCGCCGATGATCTTTATACCTACCACCGCCGGAACTTCTGCGGACGTGTCACAGTTTGCAATTATTACGGACACAACGAGGAAGGTCAAGATAGCTATTGTGAGTAAGGCCATCGTGCCCGACATATCTTTAATTGATCCACAGACGACCCTGACGAAACCGGGCAGCCTCACAGCTGCAACCGGCATGGATGTTCTCACTCATGCCGTGGAGTCCTATGTCTCAAATGCCAGCTCGCCTGTTACCGACCTTCACGCCCTGGAGGCTGTAAGAATAGTAGCCTCCGACCTGCTGAAGGTCATCGACGATCCGAAAAATGCGCAGTCAAGAACTAGGATGATGCTGGCGAGCCTTCTAGCCGGCCTGGCTTTTTCAAATGCCAGCCTGGGAATGGTTCACGCTATGGCCCACGCCCTTGGCGGCAGCTTCGACCTTCCGCACGGAGACTGTAACGCGCTGTTGCTGGAATATGTCGCTTCATTCAACTATGATGCGTCTGCGGCCAGATACGGGAAGATTTTAGGCGCTCTTGGAGGGGATGGGTCCCTTGGTGGTAGAGAAGGAAAGATAGCGTTCGCTCATGCTGTTTCAAGTCTTCGGGAAAGAGTCGGCCTGCGCAGCCGTCTGCGTGACATGGGCCTGAAGAAGGAAGATTTTCCACATCTGGCCGAGTTTGCGTTGCATGATATCTGCCTGGTGACCAATCCCAAAATGCCGAAAATAAATGACATAATAGGATGCTATGAACGGGCATACTGATCAATCGGAGCATAACGAATCGCTGCGCCGCAAAATCATAGGCCTGGGCAATGGTTCAGGCCGTAAGACATACTATCTTGAGTTGCAGGACCGGCTTCAGGATGTTGAGCGTCAAAAAGCGGAGCTTGAGGAAAACAACCGTTTGATGGCCAGGCTGCTCGACGACCTGAGAGAATCGGAGAGGAAATACAGGGGGCTGGTGGACAATGCCCTCGTTGGAATCTTCAGGTCGGACCTAGATGATCGTTTCTTGTATGTAAACGACGCCACCGTCAAACTCTTCGGATGCGGGTCCGCGGCGGAACTGCTTTCGCAGCCGGTCAGTTCCAGATATAAAAAGCCGGAAGACCGCCTGGTGTTCCTGGATGCGCTGAAGGAAACGGGTAAACTGCCATACTATGAGATTGGAATAGTCACACCTTCCGGACAGCAAAAAACGCTTGCAGCAAGTGCTGTCCTGGAGGACGGGGTCATCTCCGGCGTCAACGTGGACATCACCGAGAGAAAGGACCTGGAAGAGCAGCTTCGGCAGGCCCAGAAGATGGAGGCCGTCGGGGTCCTCGCAGGCGGCATCGCACACGATTTCAACAACATCATGTCGGTGATTCTCGGTTTTACGGAACTGCTGCATATGATGCTGGGGTCGGACGACAGAGCCAAGTCATACCTGGGGCAGATCATGAAGGCCGTCGAACGCGCCTCGCGGCTGACCCACAGCCTGGTAGCCTTCAGCCGCAAGCAGGTCATGACCGTCAGCGAAGTAGACCTCAACGACCTTATCGCCAGACTGAGCAATCTTCTTGTCCGGGTAATAGGCGAGGACATCGAGCTCAGGACCGTGCTGCAGCCCCAATCAGCGCGAATAATGGCCGACAGCGTCCAAATTGAGCAGATCATCATGAACCTTGCCACTAATGCAAGAGACGCCATGCCCGATGGCGGGACCCTGACGATAGTGTCTGGAATAGAGAATATCGGTCAAGCTTTTTGCAGAGCCCATGATTGCGATAACCCCGGTCGTTATGCAGTCATCTCCGTGTCAGATACCGGCGTCGGAATGGATGAAGAGACGCGCAAGAGGATATTCGATCCTTTTTTCACGACAAAAGAACCCGGCAGGGGGACCGGTTTGGGCCTGGCAATGGTCTACGGGATAGTGCGTCAGCACAACGGGATTATCGATGTCGAAAGCACGCCGGGAAAGGGCACAACATTCCGCATTTATTTTCCAACCGTTTCTGGGGCTTCAATGGAAACGCGAGCAGCTGAGGCGGCAAAAGCAATCGCGGGAGGCACCGAGACGATCCTTGTTGCAGAGGATGATCCGACTCTTAGGGAGCTGTCCAGGATGATGCTGGAATCATACGGATATAAGGTCATCCTTGCTGAGGATGGAGAAGACGCCGTATCACAATACAGGGAGCTCGGCAAGGAAATCGATCTTGTAATCCTGGACATGATCATGCCGAGGATGAGCGGGCTGGAAGCCTATAGAGCTATACAATCAATCAGACAGGACAGTAAGGTGGTCTTTCTGACAGGCTATACAGCTGACAAAGTGCAAAGAAGAGGCGTAGATTCTGCAGCCGTCGAGATAGTCACCAAACCGATCTCGCAGCACGACTTGCTTACGATCGTCAGAAAAGTGCTAGATTGAGTTGTAACTCAGAAGTTAAAAAATGCAGTAGAAGCCGAAAAGAGTGAAAGAAGCCGGGCTTGCGCCCGGCCCATTGCCCGTTATTTAAGGGCTATTATTTCTTGTCGGTCTTTTTTTCCGCTTTCTTATCCGCTTTTTTGTCGGCCTTTGCTTCTATAGAGGTTGCCTTCATCGTGTATTTGATCCTTACCTTTTCCCCGACCTTGGCATCGCCGACCATCTTCGTGTCCTTGTCCTTTGCAATTTCCCATTTCTCCTTGCCCTTCTGGACAACGATCTTATCATCCTTGGACTCCAGCACCGGGCCTGTCACCTGGTATTCGACTGTGCCTGCAAAAGCCGCTGATACTGCAAACGCTACCAAAACCAGAGCTGCGAGTACTGTTTTCATTCACTACCTCCAGATATTATTTTTTAAAATACTGTATAGCAAAACTATCATCCTGTCAATGATAAAGTCTGCTCGTGTCAGTTTAGACCGAGTGCGTGGGGTAATAACCGCGCGCCTTATCTGCCTTAACTCTCTTTTTTGTCGTTTATCTCTAAATATCAAGTTGTTTACTTTTCTTTTTGCATGTTGATAAAATTCATCACACAAAATTTTTGGAGGTTTTGCCGATGGGAACTAAAAAGGTCGCTGCCGGGAAGAAAGCCGTCAAAAAGGTGATCGCAGCGGGCAGAAAAGTCGCAGCAAAGAAGGCGCCCGGCAAGAAGATGCCTCAAATGAAAACTGCCGGAAAATCTGTTGATAAAAAAAGTTCTGCCAATAAAACTGTCGCAAAGAAAACTGCAACGAAGAAACCTCTTTCCAAAACAACCGTCGTTAAGAAAGCAGTTTCCAAAAAACACGCCGCAAAAAAAGCGGTTGCGAAGAAGGTTAGTCCGAAGTCCTCCGCCAAAAAAATACCGGTAGTAAAGCCGGCGTCCAAAAAGTTATCGTCCGCAAAAACCCGCACTGTCAAGCCCCAACAACTCAAGACCAAGGCAACAAAAAAACAAATAGCGGTTAAGCCTGCTGTCAAGAAAGCGAGAGTATCGATAAGCAAGCCTAAGAAAACAGCCAAACCCAAAAAGGCCGAACCAAAGAGAACTGCAACCCTGAAGCCGCCTGCCAAGCCCGCACCAAAAGTAGTCAAATCTTCTGCGGCAAAGAAGTCCGGCATCGTTAAGAAGGCTGCCTTGAAAAGGCAAGCGAAACCGATTGCCGCGCAGCCCAAAACACTGCTCAAGAAAACGGTCTTAGCAAAGCCTGCGGCTAAACCGGCAAGGCGCCCGGCAAAAACAAAGAAAGCCCATCGGGCGGCGTCATTTGCTGTTTTTAAGCCGATCATTCCGGTCAGGCACGTCAGTCCTAAGGTCACAGCCAAGCATGCAGCGTCGCCAAACAAACTGAAAGTTCATCCGATAAAAGAAATTTTGGCCCGTCTTTCCGGCTCTAACAAACCGGCAATAAGGAACACGGCCGGAGTAATCGCCCAAGTAACGAGCAAGCCGGCCCCGGCGATGGGAACCTCTAGGCTTCCTTTTCTGAAGAAGGCAGGTCGCATCTGAATTAATGCTCCTTCAGCAGCTCATCAATGGACTGACCCTCGGCAGCGTTTACGCCATCATCGCGCTGGGGTACACGATGGTCTACGGCATCCTCGAGCTTATAAATTTCGCACACGGCGAAGTATACATGCTCGGGGCCTATCTGGGCATAATTCTAATGGGCTTCTTCACAGCGACCGGGGTGGCCGGCCCGGGGATGTCTCTTGCGCTGACCGTTGTATTTTCCGCCATGTTCTGCGCAATGTACGGTTTTGCCATGGAGAAGGTGGCATACAAACCCTTGCGAAATGCGCCACGCCTGAGCCCGCTTATAAGCGCCATCGGCATATCGATCTTTCTACAGAATTTCGTTATGCTGACCCAGGGCGCTACCGACAAGGTTTTCCCTTATCAGTTTGGCGAAACGGCATTGATTATAAGTGATGTCAGGATGACTGCAACCCAGGTGCTCATTATTGCAGTGTCTATGCTGATGATGATCTCGCTCCGCCTTTTCGTTTCGCGAACACGCATCGGCAAGGCAATGCGAGCCACGTCCCAGGACAAAACCATGGCAACATTGGTCGGCATCGATGTAGACATGATCATCTCCGTAACCTTTGTGATCGGGGCGGTCATGGCAGCCATTGCAGGCGTCATGGTCGCAGCTTATTATGGTCTGGTCAACTACACCATCGGCTATATTGCGGGTATTAAGGCCTTTACAGCAGCAGTGCTGGGAGGGATCGGCAGTATAAGGGGCGCCATGCTCGGGGGAATAGTCCTCGGCCTCATGGAAAGCCTTGGCGCCGCCTATATCTCGTCGGAATACAAGGATGCGATCGCTTTCGTTGTGCTCATACTCATCCTTCTTGTAAAACCTGCAGGAATTTTTGGAAGAGACATACCGGAGAAAGTCTGAGGTCATGATACTTCCAGCTTATCTGAATACGAAAATAGCGAAAACCGTGATTGCAGCCTTGTTAGGGGCCATAATGCTGCTGCCGTTCAAAGGCGTCCTATCATCTCTTATTCTTTTTGCGGCCATTGCATCAGTCCTGACGGTCATTTCGTTGTCCGGCAAGATCAGAGTACCGTCTGCATTCAGCACAATTCCTGCGGTCATTAAAAGGAATAAGACCTGCATCGCCTTGTCTCTGGCCGGAATTCTTGCCGCCTGCCCGCTGGTGCTCAACAACTATTTCATCGACGTACTAATAATGGCAGGCATATATTCCATACTTGCCATAGGGCTGAATGTAATCGTGGGATTCACAGGGCTTTTGAATCTTGGGTTCGCTGCCTTCTATGCGTGTGGAGCGTATACCTATGCCCTTCTGAACACAAAAATCGGTCTCGGATTCTGGGTATGCCTGCCCGTGTCAGCGCTGCTTACGTCATGTGCCGGCTTTCTGCTGGCTGTACCTGCCTTAAGGCTGCGAGGAGATTATCTTGCAATCGTGACGCTCGGTTTTGGAGAGATCACCCGCCTGATACTTAATAACTGGGACAGCCTGACTCACGGCCCAAACGGGATTACGGGAATCGAAGCGCCGACGATTGCGGGCATTTCGTTGCGGGACCTGCATTATTACTATTATATTGTCTTTGGTATCCTGGCCGTCTCGCTCCTGATCATAAGACGTGTTGAAATGTCACGGTTCGGCAGGGCGTGGAAGGCCATCAAGGAAAACGAGATCGCAGCCTCGACGATAGGCATCAATACCACCAAGTACAAGCTGTTCGCTTTCGCATTCGGATCTTTCTGGGCGGGCATTGCAGGGATGCTCTTTGCCGCCAAGATGCAGTTCGTGTCTCCCGAGAGTTTTACGTTCATGGAATCCGTCCTGATCCTGAGCATGGTGATACTTGGCGGTCTGGGCAACACTTACGGGGCGGTGCTGGGGGCATTTCTGCTGGTGATGCTGCCGGAGGCCCTGCGGGAGATGCAGTTATACAGAATGCTGATCCTTGGAATGGGCCTGGTGCTGCTCATGAGGTTCAGGCCGCAGGGACTGCTGGGAGTGAAATAGCATGCACATCCTAGATGCAAGGGAAGTAAGCAAGCAATTCGGAGGCGTCAAGGCCATCGAAGGTGTGAGTTTCAGGATCGGTATCAATTCAATAACCAGCATTATAGGGCCAAATGGGGCAGGTAAAACTACCCTGTTCAACTGTCTTACAGGTATTACACCGCCTTCTGCCGGGCAGATTCATTTCAAGGGGAAAGACATCTCAGCGCTTCCACCGCACAGGATTACCCACCTCGGCATAGCGCGTACTTTTCAGAATATCAGGCTTTTCCCAGAGATGACCGTAATAGAAAATGTAATGGTCGCCCAGCATTGCAGGATTCGATACACACTGCCTGGAGCGATTATCCGCAGCGGCGCATTCAGATCGCGAGAAGCTGCAATAAGGGAAAAAGCTTATGAATTCCTGGAGCTCGCAAATCTCGAAGCATATGCAGAAAGTCATGCAGGTGAATTGCCCTATGGAAGCCAGCGAAGGCTTGAAATAGCGCGGGCACTAGCCACGGAGCCGGAGATACTGCTTCTCGATGAGCCGACCGCAGGAATGAACCCTTCAGAAACCAGAGACGTGATGTCTCTGATCAGGAAGGTACAGCAGCTCGGCAAGACCATAATCCTGATAGAGCATGATATGCATTTGGTTATGGGCATCTCGGACTGGATAGTAGTGCTCGACCATGGCGTGAAAATAGCCGAGGGAACGCCCGTCCAGGTCAAAAACGACCCGCTCGTCATAGAGGCATATCTTGGCAAGGAGACTGCTCACTGATGCTTTCTCTGCGGTCTATAAGGACGTCATACGGACAGATTGAAGCGCTCAAGGGGATCGACCTTGAAGTGAGACGCGGAGAGATAGTCTGCCTGCTGGGTAGCAATGGTGCCGGCAAAACAACTGCGCTCATGACAATCTCGGGCATACTGCGCCCGGAATCCGGCGAGATAACGTTCGACGGAGAGTCGATAACGGCAATGCCTCCAAACAGGATAGTCCGCAAAGGCATCTGTCAGGTGCCTGAGGGCAGAAGGATATTCCCAAGGTTGTCGGTGCTCGACAATCTTGAAATGGGGGCTTTCTCCTCGGCTGCAGCGGATTTCAACCGGAACATAGAGAAGGTTTTTTCCATATTCCCGATTCTCAAGGAACGCATGCGTCAGCCCGGCGGCACCCTCAGCGGAGGCGAACAGCAGATGCTCGCCATCGGCAGATCGCTGATGTCAAACCCCAGGCTGCTCCTGCTGGATGAGCCGTCCCTGGGGCTGGCGCCTATCATGGTCAACCGCATATTCAAGGTCATCCAGGATATCAACAAGGATGGAATTACAGTGCTCCTGGTCGAACAGAATGCTCGCGCAGCGTTGAAGCTTTCTCACAGAGGCTATGTACTGGAAAACGGTACCATACAGCTCAGCGGTGGAGGCGCGGAATTGCTCGACAATGATGCCGTCAAGAAGGCTTATTTAGGACTTTAATAGACTTATTTGGTGATCTATATTTACTTTTGCCCCTGAAAGGGGCATGATATTTTTCATGAAAACGCGGGCACATCTTTTCATATCTGGCAGAGTCCAGAAAGTGGGATTCAGGGTTTTTGTAAGCGAAGTGGCGCTGTCTCATGCCTTGGCGGGATATGTAATGAATACGGGGAATTCCGAAATAGAGGCAGTATTCGAAGGTGAAAAGGATTCCATACAATCGGCCATCAGAAAATGCAAGGACGGCATACCGTCGGCAAAAGTCGAGATCGTCGATGTCAACTGGTCGGAACGCCCGGAAGGCCTCACCACCTTTATGATCCGATATTAACACGGCCACGCATCACTCCATCATGCCGGTTTAATTTCAGTCTTGCAAAATGCCGATTTGACATTTCCTTTTTCCGTCAAGGAAAATAATACTTAATGATCAAAGAGTTGGAATCTAAAATTGCCGCCGGATCGTCTCTGTCAAGAGATGAGGCCCTCAGCCTGGCATACTCCGGCGTTGAAATGCTGTGTGATATCTTCGGTGCTGCTGAAAATGTACGTAAGTCTTTTTTTGGCGATGAAATAGAACTGTGCGCCATAGTAAATGCGAAGTCCGGGGCATGCTCCGAAGATTGCGCGTATTGCGCACAATCTTCAGCGAACAAAACCGGCTCTGCTATTTACTCGTTCATAGGAAAAGATGCGGTCTTAAGGCAAGCGCTAGATGCTGCTAATGGCGGGGTCAGGAGATTCGGCATTGTAACGAGCGGCAGGAAACCTGACAAACAGGACATTAAAGTCATTGCCGAAACTCTTGAATCTATCAGAAAAACCGGCCTGGGTGTTTGCGCGTCTCTGGGACTGCTCGAACAGGACGAACTCGCATTTCTGCGCGACTATGGGCTTGAAAGGTATCACAACAATCTGGAGACGTCTGAGCGTTTCTTCCCTTATATATGCTCGACGCACAGTTACGCTGAAAAGGTCCGCACAATCAACTATGCTGCCTCCGTCGGCCTGTCGGTCTGTTCGGGCGGAATATTCGGCTTGGGGGAATCCTGGGAGGATCGCGTAGATCTTGCTTTTTTACTGAAGGAGCTAAATGTCGATTCCGTGCCTGTCAACTTTCTCAGCCCTATAAAAGGCACGCGCCTTGAGCATCTTCCGGTGCTTCATCCGGACGAGGCGCTCAAGATAATCAGCCTGTTTCGCCTCACCCTGCCCCAAAAGGCAATAAGGGTCTGCGGCGGCAGACTTCAGACGCTTGGGAGTAAACATCCCATGATCTTCAGCGCGGGTGCAGACTCGATGATGACCGGCAATTATCTTGTAACTTCAGGCCGCTCATATCCCGACGATCTGGAAATGCTTAAGGTCGAAGGCCTGCGTCCCGGACGCAATTGATTTCCATCGAAAGATTTATTACCTTTAATTTCAGCATGTTTCTATCTTTCCAGTTTTATCTCCCGTGTGCGTATGGTCACTAATCTGCGCCGGTTTTCAGCCGATAAATATATTAGGGATGAGAGACCATGAACATCAGGGATATCATAAATGCGCTGAGGGAATCGCCGTATTGGACGATGCTTCCGTTGAATGAGCGGGAAGCGCTGGTCCTGCATAGCGCGCAAATGGTGGCCAGCCGGAAGATGGAAAACATCCTGAAGTTCATAACTGCTATTTAGTGACGTACATCACATTAAATAAGAAAGCGACGCTCTACACTAATACTAGATAGTAGAACAGGGAGGGCCGAAAGATGAAGATACTGAAGGTCATGATTGCAGCCTGGATAATGTTCGCGTTTATCGCGGTAGCCAATGACGGCGGTTACAAGATCAGGGCGATGGAAGCAAACACGCAGCGAGTCGTCAGCAAGACGATAAGTATAGTAGCCGATAAGGCAGACAGCATAAAAGAACAGGCTGATTCGGCAAAAGAGAAAGTCAAGAGAATAGCAGGCCCCAAGGAAGAAGTGGCACAGGTAGATACTGCTCCTGCCGCCAAGAAGACCAAAATCAGATAATAACGCATTACCGCTGTCCAGACCCGCGAGATCCCTTAAACGGGATTCCTCGTCTTTTTTCTTCTGCTACAGCTAAAGCCCCTTGTTCAGAAACCCCTTTACAAGTTCATCCGTAAATCTTTGTTCCAGATCGATTTCAGGACTGAAAAAACGTTTTTTCTCGCGCAATAATGCGTTCATTCCGGGCACATCGAAACCTTTGTCGGGAAGTCCGGCATCTGAATTCGGGCTGATAACATAAAGCTTCTCCTGACCGGTTATTATGCGCCAGACATGCCCCTCCCGATCATCAAGATCCAGGATTACCTGAGCGTGATAAAGGTTCTGTATAAGGTTCGCGTGACTGGACATGAATTGGTTTCTGTCCAGGGTGCGTGATTCATAAAGACGGTGCCAGCGTGGATGGTAGAATCGGAGTGTGCCCGTAGTCCCCGGCCCCGTGCCTGTGGTGGGAACCACCTCATAATCAAACTGGACCAGATCTATATAAGCCTTGTTCCCCCTTGACGGCGGATAATATTCAAGCCATACGATCTTGTTCTCAGGCACTCCGGCGAGATAATCGGCGTATATCTGCGACGCTATCCTGTCGCTGACATTACTGATGGACAGGGCAGTGTTGTCGGTGCGCTCGGTCAGGACAACGCACATGACACCGTTTTCATATTCGATGATATCCAGGTCGCACAAGAACGCGGCTTCCTTTGATGCAAGCCTGCCGATCTTGTAATGAAAAGAGCCGCTGTAAATAACCTTCACGCTATTTAGTGTCCTTCCCCGCCCCGCGGCAATTTAATCGCAATCACTTTATAATTGTACCATAATTGCCGGCGTGACGCTCGCATAGGTCCGGGGCTTGAAACTGACCGCGCAGTTTTATGCCCGCGGCAGACTGTAAAAACACTCATATGAATCAAACCTATCTGGATATTCCAAAAGAAGAATTGTGGTATTATGTAACTAGATATTATTCCTTTAATTCTGGAGGTTGCCATTGAAAGCCCCTCAACTTAAAAGCAGAAGCGAGAGAAACTGCACTCTGTTAAGAAGTTTGCCTTTCTTTCAGGGCCTTACAGACAAGGAATTCGCCGATCTGAAGCATATTTTCGTCGAGCGCCACTACGGCCGCAACAAGACGATCTTTCTCGAAGAAGACACGCTGAACTATATGTATATTATATTATCCGGAAAGGTGAAGGTCATCCACTCTGGGTTCGATGGCAAAGAGCATATCGTGGCCATTCACCAGAAGGGGGATTTCTTCGGCGAGATGGCCCTTCTTGACGGTAAAACATCACCCGCCACGGTTGTGGCGCTCGAAGATACCCTTATAACTATCATATCCAGCAAGGACTTCGAAAAGTACCTCCTTAAAAACGACAAGATACTGAGGCAAACCATATCGATACTATGCACCAGGCTCAGAGAAGCCTGGATGATGATAAAGGTCCTGAGCCTGCCGAACGCAGAGGACAGGGTCAGAGCTGTCATCACAATAGTAAGCGATTATTACGGATACAAGGACGCACGCGGTACCGTGCTGAGTTCAAGGCTCACTCATCAGAACATAGCCGACTACTCATTTGTGTCCCGCGAGACGGTGACAAGGCTTATGAGCCGCTTCGCAAAAGAGGGAGAGATAGAGGTCCTGGAAAACAAGGATATCGTGCTGAAGCCCTCGTTTGAGCGCAAAAGCGTGGGCCTGTAAGTATACTCTTTGACATCGGGCGGCTTGGCAGTATAATGAAACTATGAACTGCCAACAGCCTGCAAGGTCTTTAAGGAGAAAGAATCCATGGACATCCTCGCACTGTGCGTAATCATTCTTCCGCTGCTTGCCTGCGCATACGCGTTCTTTTTCAAGGCATAGAACTGCAGCATTTCTACAACGCGGTTTTCGCTGCTGTGTTTACACGCGTCCCGCCGTCTGATTTCAGCGATTGTCCTGCTTCGGGTGCTTAAAGAATAGATTTCCTGTATTATATCCATCATGTGGAACGTTCGCATGAGGGCCTCCGCCAAAGACATGCTCGGCAGAACCGGCAAGCATGGCAGTCCGGCAAATGAAATACATATTTCTGGGGCCGAAGGCATCTGCGAAGATAGTGAAATATCAGGGCTGGCGGGGACGTTCATCAGCCGTGCCCTGTCGCATACAAGAGGCACGCCGGACAAAATAATAATAACCCTAGAAAGGATGAAGGACCTGCCCAAGCAGATCAGTCTGCTGCCGGTGAGGACCCTCGAGTGTGAAGACGCCGAAGATGCATGGCGCATGCTGGCTGCCTGCCTGTCAAAGCTCGGAATATCTTCTGCTGCCCTGCGGTCAGCAAGGCGAGTTCTCAAAGCGAAGCGTACGATGAGGGGCGCCGCGCTGATATCTCTTACATCAGGTAAAAGGCTTGAGCCGGACCGAGCGCGCGGCGTGAGGGTTTCACGCCTGGGCATCGAGAAAACCTCCGAAAAGCGACTTGTCCGCAAGTTATCCCGAATGGGCATCAACAGTCAGACCGTCAGGGAGGCGCTTGTCCTGGCATCCAAAGTATCCGTCTGCAGAGAGATCGTAGCCGAAATCTGCATTTCCGACGACCCGGACTATGCAACCGGCTATATTGCCTCAAGATCGTTCGGATATCTGAGGATACCCAACATCAAGAGGCCTGGAGAAATGCACGGGGGCAGGGTCTTCTTTCTTAAAGAAAATAGCGACGTTAAAAAAACAATAGACTGGCTGGAAAGGAAACCGGTCATAGCGGGTAAGCCATGACGAGAAAGATAGTCCTCATAGGCAACCCCATAGCAGGAGGCGGCGCCGGAGAGAAAATATCTCAGGCCATGTCACTTCTAAAGAGAAAAGGAGTAGATGCCGAACTCATGCTCACATCAGGTAAAGGCGACGCTGAACTCTTCGCCCGTCAAGCTGCCGCAATGCCCGATGCGCTAGTAATAGCTGCAGGCGGAGACGGAACATATAATGAAGCCGCCAATGGGCTTGCTCATTCCGACACCCCGCTTGCCATACTGCCTATGGGAACGACTTCAGTGCTTGCGAGGGAACTGGGCATTCCTTTGAATACAGAAAAAGCCCTTGATATTGCAATCGGAGGGACCACCATGCAGGCGCATCTGGGAAAGATATCCTGCCGCAGGCATGGGTCGGCGACTGCATCACCGTCCCCCGCCCCTTCTGACTATTTCACAAGATACTTCCTGCTGATGGCAGGGATCGGATA
>Ga0187786_10000073_pt1 | contig 31517 bp, 30 predicted proteins | sample 0815_BV2_10_20_M_FD_132449 | JGI IMG/M metagenome (GOLD analysis project Ga0187786, IMG submission 132449) | Tropical peat soil microbial communities from peatlands in Department of Meta, Colombia - 0815_BV2_10_20_MG | ecosystem: Environmental > Terrestrial > Soil > Wetlands > Peat | place...
AGGCTGAACAGCCTGGTGGACGATCTGCTGACCCTTTCGCGGATTGAGCTTGGCGATATAATAGTGAACAAGTCGGAAACGAATCTGGATGAAGTTGTCGACACTGTATTTGCAATTCTGAAAGATAAGGCCGACAAAAAAGGGCTCTATCTTAAGAAGGCCTTTCCGCAAAGCTTGGCGGTCATATATGCCGACCGCGACCGGCTGGTACAGATCCTGCTCAATCTTGTCGACAACGGGATCAAGTTCAGCGAGAAGGGCGGGGTCACCGTGGGGCTTGAGGTGTCCGGGAATCTGCCGGCCCTTTTTGTGGAAGACACCGGTATCGGTGTCCCTTCCAGCCACCTGCCTAGGTTGGGGGAACGTTTTTACCGTGTCGACAGGGCGCGGTCGCGCGAGATGGGCGGCACCGGCCTCGGCCTGGCAATAGTTAAACATCTTGCCAAGGCGCATAACTGGGAAATGACTGTGGAAAGCGCTGCGAGCAAGGGTACAAGGGTCAAGCTTATTATTCAGAAATGAATTTATTCTATAGGTCAGGAATGGCGTTGACAACAGCCTGGAACATCAATTAATCTAATCGGCGGAAAGTAATGAAATTTTTTTTTCCAAAATCAATCGACTTTTTTGAACTTTTCGATCATGCTTCGAGGAATGTGATCAAATCTGCCTCGCTGCTCGTCGCCGTACTTCAGGACATGGACAATCTCGAAATGATCTCGAAGGAGATCCGCGATGCCGAAAAAGAAGGCGACATGATGACTCACGACATCATCAAGAAACTGAACAAGACCTTTATCACACCCATAGATCGTGAAGACCTTCATGCCCTTGCTACCAAGATCGACGATATTATCGATATGATCTGGGCATGTGTCGAACGATTTAACTTGTTCAGGCTTTCGATCCCCACTAAAGAAGCAATAGACATGGCTAAAGAGATTCTGACCACAACCGAGACGGTCAGCAAAGCGGTCATTGCTCTCAGGGACAAGAAATATTCGTTCGTACAGGAATATTGCATAGAGATAAACAGACTGGAAAACAGGATAGACAGACTATACAGGGACGCGCTGGTCAGGCTCTTTTCTGAGGTCAAAGACCCAATTGAGATCATCAAGTGGAAGGAAGTGTACGAATACCTTGAAAGCGCTGCGGACGCCTGTGAGGATGTTGCAAACATTCTTGAAGCGATTGTCCTGAAATATGCATGATTCTTTTCTCCTGCTTGTCTGTGTAATAATCCTCGCAGTATTTTTTGATTTCATCAATGGCTTCCATGACACGGCGAATGCCATAGCCAACTCGATATCTACGCGTGTTCTTTCTCCCAGAACGGCGATAATGATGGCGGCGGTGCTGAACCTCTTAGGCGCCCTGTCAGGTACAGCCGTTGCCAAGACTGTCGGAGCCGGCCTTGTAGATGCGGGGGGCGTAACTCAGCTCACTGTTTTTTCTGCACTTATATCTGCAATAATCTGGGACCTTATCACGTGGTATTTCGGACTGCCTACCTCTTCAAGCCATGCGGTTCTGTCCAGTCTTGTCGGCGCAGCGGTTGCTACCTCTGGAACGGGAGTTATTATAGCTACCGGGGTCTATAAGGTGTTGATCGGGCTTTTTGTCTCGCCGCTTGTCGGATTCGGATGTGGCCTTCTTCTTATGCTTTTGCTTGCCCGCTTCTTCTGCAATTACTCTCCTTCTTTTGTAAATAATTTTTTCAAGCGGTTTCAGATAGTGTCAGCTGCCTATATTGCCTTCAGCCACGGAAACAATGATGCCCAGAAAACTATGGGGATTATAACCATGGCCCTCGTCAGCTACTATCACCTCTCCAGTTTTGAGGTCCCCTTGTGGGTCATCGGGGTCTGCGCTGTCGCCATGTCTCTGGGCACGGCTATAGGAGGATGGAGGATCATTAAAACATTAGGCATTAAGCTTGCTCAATTACGGCCGATTAACGGCTTTGCTGCCGATACTGTCGCAGCAACGGTAATCGAGATTGCCTCTCGCATAGGCATGCCGCTTTCTACTACCCATATAGTTTCAGCCTCTATCATGGGGGTTGTCGCATCCAAACGGGTTTCTGCTGTCCGCTGGACGGTGGGGGGCAATATAGTCGCCGCATGGATTGTTACGATCCCTGCCTGCGCCGCCCTTGCATGGCTGATATGCAAGGCCCTATCCCAGTTTATCCAGTAAGACGAATCCTAGAATAGACCTCTCGGAAGTGCAATATCACCGTCATTGGTTTATCAACTTTAGCGCTTTTATGGACTTTTTTGGATTATGACTTAGATCATACCAGCCGGCTTTTTTTATCGTTATACTGAATCAACGCTTCAAATAAAAACAAAGGGAGGATTTACGATGTTTTGTTATCAGTGTGAACAAACAGCACAGGGTACCGGGTGCACAAAAATAGGGGTCTGCGGAAAGCAGCCCGATGTTGCAGCGCTTCAGGACCTTCTGATCTATGCCCTTAAGGGCCTTTCTCAATACGCGATTGAAGCGAGGAAGGCGGGCGTTCTGGACAATTCGGTAAACATATTCACGACAAAGTCTCTTTTTTCGACACTTACCAATGTCGACTTCGACCCCGCTCGCTTTGTCGCCCTTATCAACGAGTGTGTGGGCCATAGGGAGGCGGTCAAGTCAAAACTCAAGGCTGCCGGGAAGAACGTAGAATTCACTGATGGCACCGCAACATTCAAACCTGCAGCCGATCTTGCCGGACTTGTAAAACAGGGAGAAGAGGTTGGTATTAAATCTTTTGCGGATATTAATCCTGATATCGATTCGCTTCAGCAGACCATGATCTACGGGATTAAAGGCGTTGCAGCATATGCGGACCATGCTCAGATCCTCGGGCAGGAGGACGACAAAGTATACGCTTATATTCATGAAGCCCTCGCGGCCACTTTAAACAAGGGATTGGGCGTGAACGAATGGGTGGGTCTTGTCCTGAAATGCGGCGAGATCAACCTGCGCACGATGGAACTGCTCGATGCTGGCAATACCGGGACATACGGCCATCCAGTACCTACAAAGGTGCCTCTTGGCCACAGGAAGGGCAAAGCCATTCTCGTTTCAGGTCATGATCTCAAGGACCTGGATGAGCTTCTGAAACAGACGGAGGGAAAGGGTATCAATATTTATACCCACGGTGAAATGCTGCCGACCCACGCATATCCGGGTCTGAAAAAGTATCCCCACTTTTACGGCCATTTTGGGACCGCATGGCAGAACCAGCACAAAGAGTTCCCTCAGTTTCCGGGTGCAATACTTATGACCACGAACTGCCTTCAGAAGCCGCAGGATGCATATAAGGATAACATCTTTACCTGCGGACTGGTCGGCTGGCCCGGCATCAAGCACATAAGCGACCGCAATTTCTCTGCGGTAATTGAAAGGGCATTGCAGCTGCCCGGCTTTGCAGAGGACGCCGAGGGTAAATCGGTTACGGTAGGATTCGGAAGGAACACTGTTTTGGGCGTTGCAGGTACAGTGATCGAGGCAGTGAAGAATAAGCAAATTCGTCATTTCTTCCTTGTCGGCGGCTGCGACGGCGCCAAGCCGGGCCGCAACTACTATAGCGATTTTGTCGAAAAGACACCGAAAGACACAATAGTTCTGACTCTGGCCTGCGGTAAGTTCCGCTTCTTCGACAAGGAACTTGGCGACATCGGCGGTATCCCGAGGCTGCTGGATGTAGGACAATGCAATGACGCTTATTCAGCGGTCAAGATCGCTGTCGCGCTTGCAGAGGCGTTCAAGGTAGGCGTAAACGATCTGCCGCTGTCGCTTGTACTTTCATGGTACGAGCAGAAGGCGGTTGCCATTCTGCTGACGCTTCTGTACCTCGGCATCAAGGATATCCGCCTCGGCCCCGCGCTGCCGGCTTTCATTACGCCCAACGTCTTGAAGGTGCTTGTGGACAATTTCAACATAAAGCCGATTACAACACCTGAGCAGGATTTGAAGGCGATTCTCGGCTAGATTGTCTTTCCTTCACAGGCGGGCTTCGGTGCCCGCCTTTTTTTTGTTTTTTCTCTTGCGGAAACTTTAAAAAAATCCTATCATTGAGACTGACAGATGATCCCCCTTAAAGATGAAAATAAGTCCGAGACTACTCCCTTTGTAACAATTATCATTATCTTCTTGAACTGCGCTGTATTTGTCTGGGAGGCGCTGTCACCTCTGGAGGCATCCCATATCGCGCGCCTCTATGGGGCTATTCCTTTAAACCTTACTTCGTTTAAGGTCACCCCCAATGCCTATCAGCCGATAAGCCCGCTGGTCAGCGTTATCACTTCCATGTTCCTGCATGGCAACATACTGCATCTGGGCGGAAACATGCTCTATCTCTGGATCTTCGGAGACAATATCGAAGATACTCTTGGGCATGTCAGGTTCGCTATTTTTTATCTCTTTTCCGGCTTTGTCGCAGCCTATGTCTTTGCGTTCAGCGGTCCCGGCTCCGAGCTTCCGATGATTGGCGCCAGCGGGGCCGTTTCGGGCGTGCTCGGCGCTTACATATTGCTCTTCCCTTCGGCACGTGTTATAACACTGGTTTTTTTCGGACTGATCTGGATATCCAGGATTCCCGCTCTCATAGTAATAGGGCTATGGGCCGTTTTACAGTTGCTGAACGGATTTATAAGCGAAACCGGCATTCAGTCCGGCGGCGTGGCTTGGTTTGCGCATATCGGAGGTTTTCTTGCCGGCCTTCTGACGATAAGGCTTTGGCTTCCCCGCAAGCGATACACAAGGTTTTGATTCGAATCACTGCATTCCTTCCCGGGTTTTGTTTATAATAAAAAGCCAAAATATCGAAATGCCGAATGCGAGAGGGCTTTTGTGTCTGATTCTCTGACCGGTCCGTCCGGTATGCTGCGTAGTGAAGATGAATTCTATGAGAAGATCATCAGGATAATCTCCGCTATGATCAGAGTCAGCGCTCTCGGCAAAAGGGAACGCGAAATGGATACCCTTTGCCGGAATATCGTCGATATTTTTTCGGGCGAGCTTTCCTTCGAAAACTGCTCTATCATGCTCAAAGATGACGGCGGGAAGAAATTAATACTTGTTGCCGGCAGCGGCAAGGGCGACAAACACAACGGCGGAAAATGGAAGACCGGCACGGTGATGGATGCAGGCACCGGGATCGCGGGAACAGCATTTGCGACCGGTAAGCCAATCTATGTTGCCGATGTATCGACCGATGACAAATATCTCAAGCTGGACAATAATGTCAGTATAACCTCAATGCTGTCCGTCCCCATCCGGGCCGAAGATGAGATAATCGGCGTCATTAATTTCAGTCATCCGCTATACAACGAAGCTTATACTTCCCACATGGAAACGCTGATGGTCCTGCTCGCGGACTTTGTCGGCCAGGTAATCACGTTGTCGAGGCTGTACAGCAGCCTTGCCGGCTGGAATACCACACTAAAGGCCGAAGTCGACAAAAAGACTTCAGAGCTTTTAAGAAAAAACAAGCAGCTTCGAAAAATAGCCCTGATCGACCCGCTTACGGGCATTTTCAATCGCCGCTTCTTTTTCAAGAGACTGGAGGAGGAATTCCTGAAATCCAAGAGGTACGATGTGCAATTCTCGCTTCTGTTTATAGACATCGACAATCTAAAGCCCATAAACGACACGTACGGTCATGTGATGGGGGACAGGGTAATCCGTACGCTGTCGAGGATGCTCAAACAGATAGGCAGAAAAGGCGATGTAGCCTGTCGTCTTGGCGGGGACGAATTCGGTTACATGCTGCTCGAATCCGATACGGAAGGCGCATATAATTTTGCCATGAGATTGCAGGAGAAATTTGCCAGGCACTATCTCGGCATTTTGAAGCAGGTCCCAACGGTAAGCGTTGGAATCGCCAATTCAAAGACCGCCAGGGTAAGAGACCACAAAGAGCTTTACCGTGCTGCCGACAGCGCGCTTTACTCTGCAAAGCTCATCAAGAATTCCGTACGCATATTTAATCCCAACAAGAACCATAACAAACAGCAGCTGCCGCTTCTGGACTGAGGTCTTGCGTACATTTTTTCGGAGGGCGGCGCGAGCATATCTGGATTTTGCGTTACTGCTTGATAAATAGATGTAAATCATGATAAACTTTCTAGTTTAAAAACACACGCCCGTTATGATTCTTCGATGGTCCCGCCGTGCGGCTGGTTAGGAGAAGAGGGCGGAGGAAAAACCAAAGCAGACAGGAGGAGCAAGATGGCGGTTGTAACGATGAAGGAACTTCTGGAGTCCGGCGCCCATTTCGGGCATCAGGTGAAGAGGTGGAACCCGAAGATGAAAAAATATATCTTCGGAGAGAGGAATGGTATTCATATCGTCGATCTTCAGAAGACATTGAAGGGTGTCGAAGAGGCCTATAATTTTCTCAGGAACGTGGCGACTTCAGGGGGCGACGTACTGTTTGTGGGAACAAAAAAGCAGGCGCAGGATGCCGTTACCGAAGAGGCGAAAAAGGCAGGCGCCTATTATGTCACGAGCAGATGGCTCGGAGGCATGCTGACAAACTTCACCACGGTCAAGAAGAGTATTGAAAGGCTCAAGAAGATCGAAAACATGAAGGCTGACGGCACATATAACGTATTGACGAAGAAAGAGGTCTCGCAGCTTGAAAAGGAACGCGAGAAGCTCGAAAAGAATCTGTGCGGTATAAAGGAGATGAAAAGCATCCCAACGGCCGTTTTCATCATCGATCCCCGCAAGGAAAATATCGCAGTGGAAGAGGCCAAGAGGCTTTCCATTCCCATAGTGGCCGTAGTCGATACAAATTGCGACCCCGATGATGCCGATTACGTTATACCTGGCAACGACGACGCGATAAGGGCTATCAAGCTCATTTCTTCCAAGATGGCATCGGCTGTTGTCGAGGGGAAAGGCGCTCTTTCGAAGAAGGCGCAAGAGACTGCTGAAGCCGCTGCAGCCAAGGACATGGCCGCAGGCGGTGAAAAAGAAGGTGTTGCAGGCGTGGAGGAAAAGGCATAATGAACATAAGCGCTGAAATGGTTAAGGAACTCAGGGAAAAGACGGGCGCTGGTCTAATGGATTGCAAGCGCGCCCTCTCTGAAAGCGGCGGAGATATGGAAAAAGCTATCGATTATCTTCGGCAGAAGGGTCTTGCCTCTGCGGCAAAAAAAGCCAGCCGCTCCGCAACCGAGGGACTGATAGGCTCATATATACATATGGATAAACTTGGGGTCATGGTCGAGATCAATTGCGAGACCGATTTCGTGGCGAGGACTGATGATTTCAGGGGGCTGGTTAAGGATATTGCGATGCACATAGCCGCCGCGAATCCGCCGTACATTTCCAGGGAAGACGTATCCGCCGAGACCATCGAGAGGGAGAAAGAGATATACAGGGCGCAGGTTACCAACAAGCCGCCCCAGGTCGTGGAAAAGATAATAGAAGGCAAGCTCGACAAATTTTATAGCGACATGTGCCTCCTTGAGCAGGTTTTCATCAAGGACCCGGACGGCAAAAAGAAGGTGAAAGACATCATTACCGAAAAGATCGCCAAACTGGGCGAAAATATCGTTGTCCGGAGATTTGCAAGATTCCAGCTGGGCGAGGGCATGGCCAAGACCGAGTCGTGCTGATACTGTTTTAGAGGAGATTTTCCGTGAGGAAGAGGAACCAGAGTGCGACGCCGATTTACAAGAAGATCCTGCTCAAGCTGAGCGGGGAGGCCCTCATGGGAGACAAGTCGTACGGGCTGGATCCGGCCACTGTTCAGTTCATGGCTGCCGAGATCAAGAAGGTCTACGACATGGGCATCCAGATTTCCGTGGTCATCGGAGGGGGTAATATCTTCAGAGGCGTTGAGGCCTCTGTCAAGGGCATGGAACGGGCTTCAGCCGATTACATGGGGATGCTCGCAACCGTAATCAACGCCCTCGCCCTCCAGAATTCCCTCGAAAAACTCGGCCTGCAAACGCGCGTTCAGTCGGCCATCGAGATGCGCGAGCTGGCTGAGCCGTATATCCGGCGCAAGGCAGTGCGTCATCTTGAGAAGGGCCGGATAGTAATTTTTGCCGCCGGGACCGGAAATCCGTATTTCACAACTGACACCGCTGCAGCGCTAAGGGCTATGGAAATCGGCGCTGAGGTGATTCTAAAAGGGACCAAGGTGGACGGCGTTTACAATGCGGACCCTGTCAAGGACCCGTCGGCCAGGAAATATGACGTTATTTCCTATTTAGATGTGATCAAGCAGGACCTGAAGGTCATGGATTCGACCGCCATCACGCTCTGCATGGACAACAATCTTCCGATAGTTGTTTTTGATATCAAAAAAACAGATAATATTAGGAAACTTTTGCTGGGCCGCAGGATAGGCACCAAGGTAATCAAGGGCGATCGCTGATCGCAAGATCGTTTGCCGACGGGGTGAAAAATGCAGGTACTTAAGAAAGAGGCGACCGACAGGATGACCGGGGCGATAGAGTCGCTCAAAAAGGACTTCGGATCAATAAGGACTGGAAGAGCTTCTCTCAGCCTGCTGGACGGGATCAAGATCGATTATTATGGAACGCCTACGCATATAGGCCAGGTCGCTACCCTTGGTATCCCAGAAAGCAGGCAGATCACTATCCAGCCATGGGAGCAGAGGCTGATCCCGGATATCGAAAAGGCGATATTGAAATCAGATCTTGGACTGACGCCGGGCAACGACGGCAAGACGATAAGGATCAACATTCCCCAGCTGACGGAGGAGCGGAGAAAGCAGCTCGTCAAGGTTGTAAAGAAGAGGGCCGAGGAGGCTCGAGTTGCTGTAAGGAATATTCGCCGCGACATACTTGAGGATGTAAAGAAGAAAGAAAAAGAGCAGCATATAAGCGAGGACGACGTAAAGAGGTTTCAGGAGGAGATTCAGAAGCTGACCGATTCATATGTCCATAAAGTTGAAGAAGTGCTCCAGCACAAAGAAAAGGAGATAATGGAGGTCTAGCATGTCTTTGAACTCTAGTTTCGTCGTGAAGGTCACAGATGCAAAGATGAGCGATATCCAGAAGGCGCTTGAACAGGCCGGCATTAAGATCAGAAGCATTGTCGAAGTACACAAAGAGGAAGTCGCTGCCGCAGAAAAATAGAAGGCAAGGCTGCCGGCAAGGAATTGAGTTGCAATGCGCATTCCATGCTGAGCCGAGGAGCGATATATGGTAAAAAAAGCACTGAAGAAAGAAAAACCGGAAAGTGAAGAGACGCGGAAAGAAAGGCTGAGAAGGGCGCTGATTCAAAAGCGCGAGGATATCGTCAAAGAAAGCAAATCAGAGATCCGGAAATATGTATCGGGCGAGAAAAAACAGCTTGTCGAAACGGTGCTCGACGACGGAGACCTGTCGGTGGTCGATCTTGCAGAGGACATAAACCTCAGGCAACTGAGCACACATCGGGAAACGCTGCTTAAAATAGACACTGCTCTCAGAAAGCTCAGCGAGGGCACTTACGGAGTATGCGACGAGTGCGGCGACGAGATCAGCGAAGAAAGGCTGAAGATACTCCCTTTCGCCATCTTTTGCAGAGATTGCCAGGAGGAAAGGGAGATGAAGGAAAAACTCGAAAAAGAAGAGGGGTCGATCTGAGATCGCAGCGTCGCTGCAGCACGCATGCGGCTGATTAAGGTCGGGTGACGGCGCCAGTAAAATTCAATATGTGACGCTCTCAAGAAACAGGCCCTGGGCGGGAGCGGTCATTCCTGCGCACCTCCTGTCCCTGCTTTCGATGATTCGCCTCATATCTTCCGGTCTTAACCTTCCCTTTCCGACTTCAACGATAGTCCCGACCAAATTTCTGACCATATGACGCAAAAAAGCGTCACCTTCGAAGCGGAACCTCATGAAGGCTCCACTAAGCCGGATCGTTACGGATTCTACCGAGTTCGTCTCAAACAGCGAAGCATCATATATAGTTCTCTGCGTGCTCCTGGCCCCGCAGCCGCTGCCGCGGAACGCAGAAAAATCATGAGTGCCGGAGATGTATTGGAGGGCCGACTTCATGGCTGCAGTGTCGAGACTATAAGGTAGCCTCCAGACGTAACGGCAAATGAATGGAGATACAACCCTGTCCGTCGTCAGGAGGTAGATATAGGATTTCCCCCTGGCTGAATAACGGGCATGGAAAGATTCGTCAGCATCTTCGATTTCAATTATTCGGATATCATTAGGGAGGAGGGAGTTAAGGGCGTTCTGTAATACATAAGGGCTGAGTTTTGAGGACGTCGTGAAGCCGGCGGTTTGTCCGATGGCATGGACCCCGGCATCGGTCCTGCCGGCTGCAATAACATTGACCTTCTCTCCCGTAATTCTGGAAAGGCACTTCTGGATGCAACCCTGAATAGTGATGCCGGCGGGCTGGACCTGCCATCCCAGATAATTTGCGCCGTCATACTGCAGCATCATCCTTATATTACGCATATGACTATTTTACCCTATGACCGAGTGTGACTGACATGGCCGACTGCATATGCTGACCGCAAAGGGTTATAATACGGATTGACAGGCTTTTTTCTGCTGCTGCAGGACCCCGATGAATAGCTGATATGAAAGGTTTCCTGCGGCCACATAAGACAGAAGCGTTACGGAGGTTCGGATGGGGCCGGAAGGCGAAAGGCAAAAAGTGACTGGATGCGAGATTGCAGCTTGGATATCATCGGGCACTGCAATGCTGCTGGTCCTTAAACTGCATCTGCTCCCCGCCTTGCTGTCCGGGTTTCTTGTATACGAACTGGTCCATCTTCTTGCCCCGCCATTGAGAATTGCAAAGCTGCAGGGCCGGCTCGCCAGAATCGTGGTGGTCGCCCTTCTTGCCACTGCCATAATGACTTCGCTGTCACTGTTGATCTGGGGAGGCATTGCATTTTTCCATGGCGAGTCTGGAGATGTCCCTGCGCTTATGAACAAAATGGCCGAGATCATCGAGGAATACCGCGAGGCGCTTCCTTCATGGATTATCGGATACTTGCCCGGAGACCCTGAAGGGATACGGACCGGTATCGCATCGTGGCTGCAGGGACATGCCGGAGAGGTGCGGACTGTTGGCAGGGAAGCGGGGCTTATGCTGGTCCATGTCCTCATTGGGATGGTGATCGGGGCCCTGTTGGCCGTCGGGCAGGTCAATTCGTCGGAGGACCATAAGCCTTTTGCAGCCGCGCTGGCTGGGCGTGTAGAGAAGTTCAGCCGGTCTTTTCGTTTCGTGGTATTTGCCCAGGTGCGAATTGCGGCGATCAATGCGCTTTTCACTGCCATATATCTGGGCGTCGTATTGCCGTTTTTCGGCGTTCATCTGCCGCTTATCAAGGTGCTTGTGGCTATTACCTTCATAGCCGGTCTCCTGCCGGTCATCGGCAATGTAATATCGAACACGGCTGTAGTTATCGTCAGTATGAGCAACTCTCTTTCAGCCGCGGCAGCGTCCCTTGCATTTTTGCTTGTAATTCACAAGCTGGAGTATTTCCTTAACGCGAAGATTATCGGCAGCCAGATACGCGCGCATGCCTGGGAATTGCTGATTGCGATGATAACGATGGAGGCCGCGTTCGGGCTTGCCGGTGTCATTGCTGCGCCGATCTATTATGCTTATGTCAAGAGCGAGCTTAGGGAGCGAGGACTTGTCTGACATGAACAGGATCAAAGTCCTGCCTGTATTGCTCCGGAACAAGATTGCAGCCGGAGAGGTGATCGAGCGTCCGGCCTCTGTTGTGAAAGAGCTGGTCGAAAATTCCATAGACGCAGGCAGCACAAGGGTTGAAATCTCGGTTGTCGGCGCCGGCAGAAGGATTATCAGGGTTTCGGACAATGGAAGCGGGATGGGCCGGGAAGATGCGCTTATGGCATTTGAGAGATACGCTACAAGCAAGATCAGCCGGGAAGAGGACCTTGAGAGGATACGTTCGATGGGGTTCAGGGGCGAAGCCTTGTCTTCTATCGCTGCCGTATCCAAGATCAGGCTCATTACTGCTTTGGCTGAGGACGAAACCGCCGTTGGCAGTAACGGGCTCTGCGTGGAGATAGTCGGCGGCGAGACAAAAAGCGAGAAGCTATGCCCGGCTTCAGGCACGACGATCGAGGTCAAGGACCTTTTTTTTAACACGCCGGCCCGCAGGAAATTCCTCAAGTCGGACGCAACCGAGAATTCCCATATAATCGATGCAGTGACTCGCGAAGCGCTGTCTCACTTCACCATAGGTTTTATCCTGAGAATCGACGGTGAGGAATCCATGTCATTGGCCCCCGCAGCATCGATCAAAGAAAGGATAACGCAGGTATATGGGAAGTGTTTCGTCGACAGCCTGATTGAGATATCTGCAGGTGACGAAGAGTTTTCAATTCATGCCTTTCTCGGCAGGGTATCTAATGTCCGAAGCAACAGAAACGGGCAATTCGTCTTCATCAATAGCAGGCCTGTCAGGGACCAGGCAATCAATCATGCTGTATACACCGCTTACAAAGACCTTATACCAAAAGATAAACATCCGGTTTTTCTTGTTTATCTTTACGTTGATCCGGAGAAGGTCGATGTCAATGTTCACCCTGCAAAGAGGGAAGTGCGTTTCGAGGACAAGACGGGCATATACAATTTCATCCTCGGAACTGCGCGAGAAGCGCTTAGAGATGCGGATATGGACTTTCTTTCTGGGGCGACCGACGGTGAGAGGATCAAGGGACAGTATATGCTGGGCAGCGCGACAGCTGATAACTCTCGGCGGGACGCTAATGACAATGCAAACGGGGTTTTGACTGCCGGACGGTCCGGAGGCGATGTTGCGCATATTGCTGAACCCTCCGGGTTGCCTTACGAAGTGTGGACGCCTTTCCTCTATCTCGGTGAGACGTTTGTGGCTGTACCGGAAAAGGGCGGACTTGCCATTATTGACTATCATGCTGCGCATGAACGGGTCAATTATGAACGATTGTTGATCAGGAAAGATGCTGCTTCTCACAGGATGCTTTTTCCGCAGCAGGTCAGGCTGGGTCCGAAAGAATACAATGCGGTCCTGAATAATCTTCAGTTGCTGACCGATTTTGGCATCGAGGCCGAGGATTTTGGCCATGGAACGATCATAGTGAGAAGCTTGCCGGAGGTGCTGATGGCTGCTGATGTGAACGAGCTTATCACAGACTTGGCTTCCTGTATCACAGACGATGGAGCGACATCGCATAGGCAGGCCGGTCCGCTGTCAGATCTGCATGAGAGCATCGCGGCGCGACTGGCATGCCATTCATCGATGAGGGGCAGGGAAACGCCTGATATGGCAAGAGTCAACGAGCTGCTGAAGGACTTGGCAGCCTGTGACGAGCCTGATCGCTGCCCGCACGGCAGGCCTACGAGGATCAGGATATCAATGAACGAGCTGAAGAAGATGTTCAGGAAATAGGGCCAGTAGTACGGTCTGCCGTAGATCCCTGTCAACAAATCTATTGCAAGACCCTCTAAAATAGGTCTTGTGATCATTACATTGCATGGCATTGAGTCTATTATTGACTGCACGTAATCAACGTGCTATGCTTAAATTGAGCATGTAAGCAGGAGGCTGCAGATGAAACAGAATGTGACGATTCGTCTTGACAAGGATTTGATAAAAAAAGGCAAGGTAATCGCATCAAAGAAAGAGACGTCGCTTAACAGGCTCTTAAGCGATTTCCTGAGGCAGATAGTCGAGGAAGACGATTATTATGAGCAGTGCAAGAAGAAGGCCTTGTCCATTCTCGATAAGGGCTACCATTTTGGAGGAAAGATAAAATATACCAGGGAAGAGCTGCGTGAGCGGTAGGGTCTTTCTTGATGCGAATATCCTTGTCTACGCGCATGACAGGGACGCGGGAGAAAAACATTCTGCGGCACGCACAATTGTTGAGGAGCTTTGGAATAAACGGGCAGGCGTTTTAAGCAATCAGGTATTGCAGGAATTTTATGTCGCCGTCACGAGGAAGATTCAAAGCACTATTTCCAAATCTGAAGCAAGGGAAATCCTGAGGGCATACATTTGCTGGAACATCAGGGAGCTTTCTCCTGCAGCCATTATAAGGGCAGCCGAGATCGAGGAGAAATACCGCATATCTTTTTGGGACGCACTAATCATTGTCGCCGCATATGAAGCGAAATGCGAAAAGGTGTTAACCGAAGACCTTAATTCGGGTCAGGTAATCGAGGGGATCTTGATTGAAAATCCCCTTCGGCTGAAAAAGAACAGGTAGATCCGCCTGCAGCCTTCATCCAGCGAGCATCTTATTCCGCAATCCTTTTGATATCAGCACCAAGCTTTTTCAGTTTTTCATCTATGCGTTCATAGCCGCGGTCGAGGTGATAAATTCGCTGTATGACGCTTTCACCTTTTGCGCAGAGTGCTGCAACTATCAGTGATGCGGACGCCCGCAGATCGGTCGCCATGACCGGAGCGCCTGTAAGTCGGTCCACGCCTTTGACCGCAGCTGCGCCGCCGTCGATGGCGATGTCTGCGCCCATGCGCCTCAGCTCGGCAACATGCATGAAGCGATTTTCGAAGATGCTCTCGTGTATTATGCTGGTCCCCGACGCAATGGTCATGAGAGCCATGAACTGCGCCTGCATGTCCGTTGGAAAGCCCGGATATGGCAGAGTCTTGATACTGCCGGCAACAGGTCTTTTCGGGCCGACGACCCGCAGGCCCTTTTTTGTATCTTCAAAGCGTATCCCGGAATCTTTCAGCTTCATAATTACAGCATCGAGGTGGTCGGGTCGGCAATTCCTGATCACTATATCGCTGCCGGTTGCTCCCGCAATTGTCATGAAAGTGCCGGCTTCAATGCGGTCCGGTATGACAGAGTAGTTTGCGATTGGTATCAGGCTATCCACTCCTGTAATCTCAATTACGCTCTCGCCTGCGCCTTTTATCTTTGCGCCCATAGTTGTAAGACAATCGGCCAGGTCCTTCACCTCAGGCTCTCGGGCGGCGTTCTCCAGCACAGTCGTTCCTTTGGCCAGCGTTGCTGCCATCATGATATTTTCCGTGCCGGTAACCGTGGCTATATCGAAATATATCTTTGTACCCTTCAGACGGCGCGCCTTTGCAATGACGTAGCCGCCTTCAAGTGAAATTTTAGCGCCCATTTTTTCCAGCCCCTTGATATGCTGGTCAATAGGACGCCCGCCTATGGCGCAGCCGCCCGGCAATGACACCCGTGCCTTGCCAAAACGCGCCACGAGCGGCCCTAAAACAAGGACGGAAGCGCGCATCGTCTTTACCAGCGCATATGGAGCCTCGGGCGTGCGAAGGCGGCCTGTATCAAGCGTTATAACGCCTTCACGGTATCCCGTCAAGCCACCCATGTGCCCTATGAGCCGCCCCATCGTCGCTACATCGCGCAGTTCCGGGACGTTTGTAATCTGATGGACGCCCGGAGCTAGCAGGGATGCGGTAATGATGGGCAATGCCGCATTCTTGGCCCCACTGATAGAGACTTCCCCTTTGAGAGATTTGCCACCCCTGATAATAAGCTGTTCCATCGGTCTATTGTAACACAGTATCGATGCCGGATTGCCTGCAGTAATAGCGCATATTCCGGATACAAACAGGTATAATGAGAAATGGAAAAAATCGAAAGCCTGCTTGAAAAAGTATTGGCATACAACCCTAAGGCAAATATCGATGTCATAAAGAAGGCTTTCATTTTTTCACGCGAGGCTCACTGCACTCAGAGGCGTATGGAAGGTTCTCCGTATATTGAACATCCCATCTCCGTCGCGGACATTCTGGCTGACATGAAGCTGGATTCTGCGACCATTGCCGCAGGCTTTCTGCATGATACGGTTGAGGACACAGGGATGCTGACCGAAGACATAAAGGAGATGTTCGGAAACGAAATCGCCTTTCTGGTGGATGCCGTCACCAAGCTGAGCAAAGTGGAATTCATGACACGCGAGGAGGCACAGGCAGAGAATTTCAGGAAGATGCTGCTGGCTATGGCCAAAGATGTGAGAGTGATTCTCATCAAGTTCGCCGACAGACTCCACAATATGCGGACGCTTGAACATCTGCCAGAAGAAAAGCAGATGAGGATAGCGCGCGAAACGCTGGATATTTATGCCCCGCTTGCAAACAGGCTGGGCATCGGTTGGCTGCGCATAGAGTTTGAAGACCTGTGTTTCAAAACGCTTATGCCGGACCTTTATCTGGAACTGCAGACGAAGGTCGCGCAGAGAAAGGAAGAGAGCGGCAGGTTCATAAACGAGGTCATTTCGATAATCAGCGAAAAACTAAAACCTATAGGCATCGAGGCCAAGATAAAAGGGCGCCTGAAGCACAGTTACAGCATATATCAGAAAATCCTCAAACAGAAGATACCGTTTGAACAGGTTTACGATGTTGTTGGCATAAGGATCATAACCGACACGGTAGCACACTGTTATGACATACTGGGTATCATCCATTCGATGTGGCCGCTTGTCCCTGGCCGCTTCAAGGACTTCATCAGCCTGCCGAAATCCAATATGTATCAGTCATTGCACACAACAGTTGTAGGACCCTCTGGCGACAGGGTTGAGTTCCAGATACGCACGAAAGAAATGGACGAGATTGCCGAGGAAGGCATTGCGGCCCATTGGAGATACAAGGAGAAGGAAGTCAGGGACAGCAAGGGCGCGCGCTTTGTCACATGGTTGCGCGATCTGGTCAAGGAGATTTCGGACGCCAGGGAATTTCTGGAAGCCGTCAAGGGAGAGGTCGTCCCCGATACTGTCTATGTCTTCACGCCGGCCGGGGATATCAAGGAGCTGCCTGTCGATTCTACGCCGGTGGATTTTGCGTACAGTATCCATTCGGCTGTCGGCGACAAGTGCATAGGGGCCAAGGTCAACGGCAGGATAGTCCCGCTGAGGTACAAGCTTAACAGTGGGGATGTCGCAGAGATACTCACGTCCCCTAACCAGACGCCGAGCAAGGACTGGCTGAAATTCGTGGTGACGCAGCGCGCAAAGAGCAAGATCAGGCAGTGGGCGAGGGCTGAAGAGAGAAAGAGCGGGATCGAACTGGGCACGAAACTGATTGAAGATGAACTGAGAAGACATAGCCTGCCGCTTGCGATACTCAAGTCCCAGAAAATGGATGAAGTTATGAAAGGCTTCAGTGTTCAGAATATAGAGGATCTGTATGTTCTGATCGGCTATGGCAAGATTTCGGCAAAACAGGTAATAAACAGGTTCGAGCCGGAGAAGGAAGAGGTGCCTTCTGCCAAGACGGTTCGTCCCGCCAAAAAGCAGCATGACGTCATCACTATCAAGGGTATCGACAACGTGCTGTATCGGATCGGCAAATGCTGCATGCCGGTGCCCGGCGACAGAATCATAGGATTCATAACAAAGGGAAAGGGAGTAACGATCCATCGCAAAGAATGTCCCAGTCTTGAACGGGTGGCGGTGGACACAGAGCGCATGATCGAGGTCCAGTGGAGGCATGAGGGTGAAACCACGACCCAGACCAAGGTTTATCTGGAAACGCTCGACAAGCCGGGCATTCTTGCGAACCTGAGCGCCCTTATCTCGTCGGTGAATGTGAACATCGCATCGCTGAAGGCTGATTCGACATCGGACAAAAGGGCGCTTATTGAACTGACCATGGAAGTGAAGGACAGAAATCAGCTTGTCGGACTTATGAACAAGATATCCCAGATGGACGGCATACTTCATGTCCGGAGGTAGTATTTTCGCTGTTTTCCCTCTTGACAAAAGCCGTTCTTCTTGGTATTGTTTATAGCAACATGGAATTCATTATTTAAAGAAAGGAGGGACAACGCTATGACAAAAGCCGATTTGATCGATAAGATCGCAGCAGGAGCAAGTCTCACCAAGGCCGATGCAGGGAAGGCACTTGACACCGCTATAGACGCCATCAGACTTTCTCTTAAGAAAGGACAGAAGGTTACCCTTGTGGGCTTCGGAACATTCTCAGTTTCCAAGAGGAAAGCGAGGAAGGGCCGCAACCCGAGGACCGGACAGGAGATCAAGATCGCAGCAACAAAGGTGCCGAAATTCACTGCCGGCAAGACCTTGAAAGATTCTATAAAATAGGCTGACTGTTCCAGAAAAGAGAGGTGACATTTAAGTTGCCTCTTTTTTTTTGCTTTTAAATATATAATTGTATTATCGTGCAGGCGCATCGGCAAAGACTTCTGGCGATATCTGCCCGATACTGTCGCAAGATCCTGAGGCGGATGGTTTCTGAATGGAATGCAAAAAAATAGCGGTTGCCGTTTCGCTTGATTCCGATACGGAAGCAGTGGTTGCCTATGCTGCCTGGCTCGCCGACGCCTGCGGCAAAGGGGTCAAGCTGGTATTGCTGCATGTCATGGATTACGCGTTGACCCCTCCGGCCTATCTCCTTCGTTATATTGAAGACGAAAAGGTGCAAAAGACCGAAATACTAAACCGGTTGTCGTGCAAGCTTGTGGAAGAGCATCACATAGATGCCGGGCATGAAGTGGTCCTGGGGCGACTGACGGATGCCGTAAGATCCTACGTGCGGGAGAACAAGTGCGATGTGCTTGTGCTCGGATATAAACACCACATGGTTCGTGCTAGCAGCGCAGGACGCCTGATCAGATCCCTGAGAAGACCGATGCTAGTCGTCAGAGGCGAAAGATCGTCAGGCGCGTTTTCAGTAAACAGGATACAACACATTCTTTGTCCCATCGACTTTTCTGATAACTCCGTCAAGGCTTTGAAGTGGGCGGCGCATTTTGCAAGATGTTGCAGTGCCAGGTTGTCGGTCATGCATATTGAACCGGAGTATGATATGCCTCACGTTTCAGCGGGGCCTGACGAAACTGCTGTATCCGAACGGGCAGCGGTCAGTGCATGTTCGGACATGTCCGGGCTCATCAGAGAGATAGATCCGGAGCTTCGGCCCGATACGGTTGTCAGACGGGGTGATCCTGTCGCAATCATCAACGAATTCAGCAGCGATAAGGATATTGATCTAATTGTGATGGGCGCCAGGGGGAAAAGCTTTTTTGAAGGGCTATTGCTCGGCAGCGTTTCTGAATCTGTCATCAGATCATCTCTCTGCCCGGTGTTTATCGTCCACTAGTCATGACCGATATTCTTCTGCTTCTCGTTAGCCTTGCAATGATATTGGCCAGCGCTGAAATCTTCACAAACGGCATCGAGGTTTTCGGTAATAAACTGGCTCTTTCACAGGCAGTTGTCGGCAGTATCCTTGCAGCTGTCGGCACTGCACTGCCGGAGACGATTCTTCCATTTGTGGCCATTCTTTTTCACGGCGGTGACGCCGGCAGACATATAGGCGTTGGCGCCATATTGGGAGCGCCCTTCATGCTGGCAACACTTGCGTTTTTTCTTGTAGGCGTATCCGTCTGCATAAGTTATCTGGCAAAGCGGAGAAAATTCGAACTGCATGTCGAGCTGCATAATATCAAACGCGATCTGACCTTCTTTATCCTGATGTATGGCGCTGCCATTTCCTTGCCGTTACTGTTTCATGGAGGACGTTTGATCATTGCAGCAGGGCTTATCGTCGCTTATTTCTTTTACGCATACCTAACCTTCCGCGGTGAAAGCGGATGTATCGCCCACTCCGAAGAACTATATTTTGCGAAGCTGCTCGATCTTGTCAGACGGTCCCCGGATGATACCGTATCGGCATCCGGTCCGGGTATTGCCATATCGCTCCTGCAGATATTTTTCTCGCTTGGCGTGATGGTCGGCGGGGCGCACTTTTTTGTGTCAGGCCTTGAGAGGCTGTCGTTGTCGTGGTCATTGAGCCCGCTTCTGTTCGCCCTTCTTGTCGCACCGGTGGCGACCGAACTGCCGGAGAAGTTCAACAGCGTCAGCTGGACCTTGAAAGGCAGAGACTCTCTCGCAATGGGCAATATTACCGGTGCAATGGTGTTCCAATCCACATTCCCCGTGTCGTTAGGCCTCGTATTTACTGACTGGACAATCTCCGGGCTGGCCCTGTTTTCGGCTATCCTTGCGCTTATATCGTCTTCGTTACTTCTGGCCGACATTATTGTACGGAAAAAGCTGTCGCCCTATACGGTCATGATGGGCGGCCTTCTGTATGTCATTTACACAATCGCAATACTTCTCTAAATAGGGCGGATATACGCCTTCATAATCATTCATAATTCGTTCGTCCAATGTTCATAATGATCTGTTAAACTTAAGTCAGCATCAGTATCGCACAAGATTAGGCGGGGAAATGTTTTTTGGGAGGAACAGGATGAAAGCTGTTTTGGCAGCTTTATTCGTGATGGGGGCTTTGACATTCGCGGGTAATAGGAACGTTGACGCAGCCGTGTATGTTTACGCTGAAGCATCTGAGAACAGTATGCAGGATTTTTATGAGGCTGCCAGCGAGTATTACCGAATTCCCAAACGCGAAATTGTGATTATCAGGGAGCGGCGGGTCCGCGATGAAGAGGTGCCTGTTGTGCTTTTTATTGCAGGGAGAGCCCGTGTGCCTTACGCCGGGGTCCTTGATATGAGAGACAGGGGAATGTCGTGGATGGACATTACGAGGTTTTATCGACTGAATCCGGACATCTATTTCGCGACTAATAGGCTGGAAGGCCCTCCTTACGGCAGGGCCTACGGATATCATAAGAAAGATTTGAGGAGGGGCGGGCTGGATGACGCAGATATCGTGAACCTGGTTAACGTTCGATTCATGTCTATCCGCTACGGCCTGCCTCCGGACAAGATCATGAGGATGCGGTCTTCAGGACGCAGCTTTGTGGTTATACATGAAGAGATAGTGCGGCGTCAGCCCAGAAATCTCCGAGAGGACAGGGTAAGAGGCGATTTTGACGGGAGGGGACGGAAGCCTGAATATGACAGGGGTGCGGACATTAAGGGCCGGGACTAAGGGATTCTGGGACAGGAGATGAGATGAGGGTATTCATAACAGGGGCGACGGGGTTCGTAGGCCTGCACGTGACAAACAGGCTGCTTGAAAACGGGCATAAGGTCTATGCGGGCGGCAGAAACCTTGAGAAGATTCGCGCGATGTTCGGACCCCGGGTCGACCCTGTTTCGATCGATTTCAGCGATGCAGGCTCTATTGGAAAGGCGCTCTGGTCGTTGAAGCCGGACGTCGTCGTCAATCTTATAGGCATAATATCTGAAGCACCTGCAAAAGGGATAACCTTCGAGGACGTGCAGTTCAGGATTTCTAAAGACCTGTACGACGCCTGCAGAATGACCGGCGTCGGTAAAGTTATCCATATGAGCGCGCTGGGAGTGCATCCCGATGCTCCGTCGAGATATCATAAAACAAAACTGAAGGCCGAGCAGGCTTTACAGGCCTCGGGATTGACATACTGCATATTCAGGCCTTCCGTCATTATAGGTCCGGAGCAGAAGCTGTTTTCCGACATAAAAAAGGTGGTTCATATCATCCCCATTGTGGCGTTGCCTGCAGGGGGCGGACAAATGATACAACCTGTGGACGTAAGAGACGTTTCGTGCGCCTTTGCTGCTGCTGTCGACAGGAATGAAACAGATAACAAGATATACGAGCTTTGCGGCCCGGTTGCGATAAGCTTCAGGAAGATGATCGAATCCATATCCCAAATCTGGAATAAGAGATTTGTTTTCTTTAATGTGCCGATGAGGGCGATGACATGGGCGGCAGGGATTATAGAGAGAATGATGGAAGCTCCTCCGTTGTCGTCAGACCTTATGCTTATGATATGGAAAGACAACATATGCGGCATTTACGGAGGGGCATACGTAAATGGGGTAGAGGCTGTCTGCGGCAGAACCCCCATCCCATTTCATGACTCCATGAGATGGGCACTGCTGGCGTGAAGCCGAGCAGAAGGAAACGATTTAAGCGGACAGCGATGGATAAAAGCAATGTTATAGTGCTCGGGGTTTCCGGTGCGATATCATTTTGAGCACCTGAAGTCCTGGGTGTACCTAGTGAGAGTAAGCCTTTGGCTGAATATCGACAATATTGAGGTGCAGGTATGAAAAGGTTGATAATGTTTATGACTGCCCTGGCAATGGCAATCACACTTTTTGGTTGTACAGAGTCTCAGGTCCGTGGCGGTGGCGTCGGAGCCGGAGTCGGCGGAGTGGCCGGCGCATTGCTGGACCACCGGAATCCGTGGAGAGGCGGAGTCATCGGTGCTGCTTTGGGTGGCGTGTTCGGAGCTACCCTGGGCGATATTTCTGACAGGGCGTCGCGCGAAGCAGTGCAGGTAAACAGGCCGGTCTATTACAGGACCGAAGACGGACGCGGAGAATACCGTGCTGAACCCATGGGCTACGATGACAGGACCCGATGCAAAAAGGTCCACGAAAAGGTGTGGGAAGATGGCCGCCTGATCCGAGATCATGTTAAAGAGGTTTGCGAAGGAGAAAGATACGAAAGAAGGTATTAAATAGCGCGGGGCGGTCTTATACGGACCGCCCCAATATATTGCTGCACCGAAATCGCTTTACACCCCGCCCTTGAGATAATAATCATAAAGTGCCTTGCCCACAAAGAAATCGGCCCATGCTATGCCAATATCCGGCAGAGTGGATTTGAGGGGCATCTGGCTTAAGGGTATGGCTTTCGAGACCATCTCGGCAAGGCTGAAATGTGTCATGAAGATAGTGCCGTATATGACAATGAGTCCGTTCAGCAAGTATCCGTATGCAGCAGTTTTGCGTGAAAGGAAAAGAATGGTTACGACTACTACATCCAGCAAAGGAAAGATGAAAGCCAGAAAACGCGTAGGATCGAAAACGGATATGCCCGGCTGCATCTTGTCTGAGATCATGAAATAATGGATTCTCAGATGAAGAAGAAGACCGCATACTGAAAGCAGAAGGAGCGCCGAAAGCAGTGAATATTTTTTCATATTATCAGAACGGGAATCTCACCATATGTCCGATGTAGTAGGTTATGGCCACAGCTGCGACATGCAGCACCCACCACCCAGGCTTGTATCTGAGAAAATATTGTATCATGCTACCTCCAGAGCAGATGCCCCATTACATAGACCGCTGATATGGCTGCGAGGTGCACAAGCCACCATCCCGGCTTCAGAAAGCTAATGCCTGCGTTGAACTTCTTCCCGAAATTATTGTAGGTCATAATTGTTTAAAGGATAGCAGAAAAGCCGGAAATGTCAAGCGGATTGAAGCGGTCCTGATTCAAGAAGCTGGAAACGCAGGCAGCGGGGCTCTTAACAGACTGTGTATGCAAGCACTGCACAACCGAGTCGAACAATGCCGTGCAAGATATGAAGTGCAAGCCGGTTTAAGGCAATTCTAAAAAAAGTATTGGTATATCCCTACGCCGATTATAGTCTCAACCAAGGCCAATACCAGTAAAGACCGCCCCATTACAAAGGGATTTTCTGCATCAGACGACGGCTGGGATGGTGCATAGGACATTTGTGAAACTGTGCCTTGTATCTCGGTCAAGGAATAAACCGAAGGCAGTCCGATCGTGAAAGTCTCTTCGCCATGCTTGATCATTGCGGCCCCCTTCTTCGCTTTGATTATGCTTCTGGTGAAGTAATCCCATAGTTGAAGCGCTTATACGCTATAATCGTATCCCTTGTCTATTAAATTTTGATTAAATTATGATTAAAATTTCTTCATTATAGCATTGCGGTGCCATAAAATAAACAGGGGTGCTGAAAAAAAAACAGGCCAATCTGCTGCAGCGAGCCGCATTAGCGCGAATGATCCGGCTTTGATAATAGGGGTGTGCCTGCTATAATGAAGATGTTTTTTCTCCTGGAAAGAGGGCGTCCAAATGATAAAGGCAGTGGTATTTGATTTCGGCGGTGTTATTGCGGAAGAAGGGTTCCGGCAGGGTCTCTTGCAGATCGCGCAGAATAACGGGATCGATCCTGATCAATTTTTCAACTCTGCGGTGGAACTCATTCACAGGCCTGGCGGATATGTTACCGGAGGATCCGGCGAAGCTGCGTGGTGGAATGAACTTAGGGCACTTGCAGGCATAGGCGGCAGTGACTCCGAACTGAGGAAAATTATCATCGAGCGCTTCGTCATAAAACCGGAGATGATGGGGATTGTCGAAGCGTTGAAATCGAGGGGGTATATAGTTGCCGTACTTAGCGATCAGACCAACTGGCTCGACGAGATTGATCGCAGGATTCCGTTTTCACATGTCTTTAAGTATATTTTCAATTCTTATTACCTTCATAAAAGCAAGAGAGACCCGTCGGTATTCAGGGATCTCTGTTCCGCCATGGGGCTGAAGCCAGAAGAGGTGCTGTTTGTAGACGACAATGAAGGCAATATAGAAAGGGCGCGGAATAGGGGTCTCGACGCCATCCTTTTCACTGACGTTTCCTTTTTCAGGGATGTTCTGGAAGCGCATCTTGCAGGACCGACACCGGATCAAAATATCTACGATTGTATCATTGTCGGTGGCGGTCCTGGGGGTCTGCAGGCCGCGATTTATCTTGGAAGATATAACAGGCAGGTCCTGCTTGTCGATCGCGGAGGCGGCAGGACAACGCATGCGGTGCATATCGAAAATCTGCTGGGACACAGGGAAATCTCGGGGAAGGAGATTATAGCGCTGGGCATGGAGCAGGCGAGGGCCTTCAATGTTCGAGTCGTAAAGGGCCTTGTGACGAGCATCCGTAAAGAAAAGGATTTTGAGGTTGCCGTCGGAGAAGGTAATGCCTGCCGGGCCAAATATGTGATTGTCTCGACAGGGGGTCGAGAAAACATACCGGAAATTGAAAACGTGGGTAAATTTTTTGCTAAAAGTTTTTTTACATGCGTCGATTGTGACGGATACCGGACAACTGGAAAAAAACTTGTCATTTTGGGCAATTCGATGCAGTCCGTAAGACTGGCCTTTGCAATGAAGCAAATATACACTGAAAATGTAACGCTTGTGCTCTTTTTTTATGAACCGCCCGAATCCTATATTGAAGAGATGACGCGCGAAGGGATCAGGCTTGTCAAGGGCCGACCTATCAGGATAGTCGGCAAAGATAAGATGGAGGCAGTTGAATTTGCCGACGGAAGGAGTATTGACTGCGAGGTGGTCATGTCGAATTTCGGTTTTAAGCTAAATAACGGATTTCTGTCCGGATTCGATCTGAAACGTGACGCAAATGGTTTCAAGTATATTACTGACCACAATTGTGAATCCTCGGTCAAGGGCCTTTTCATCATCGGGCCGCTGACAGGTCATGACCAAGTGGTTATTGCAGCCGGGGAAGGGGCGGCTGCGGCTATCGAAATAAATAAGAGACTGCTTGATCTTTAAGCACCAGCGTAAGATGTTCGGAATTCCGAACCGCTCAGTCTCCCTTTGATCCGTTAAAACATTAGTATACAATTGTATCAATTACCATCACTGAGGCAGGTAAATGCGCGACCGTTATCTATCCAGCTGCGGCGTAGGTTTTGTTTGCAACATCCATGGGAAGAGAAGCAATCAGATTGTAAGGTGGGGGATAGAGGCCGTAAAAAATCTTACTCACCGTGGCGCGGTCGGCTCCGACGGCAAGACCGGAGATGGTGCCGGCATCTTGATAGAGATCCCGCGGCGCTTTTTTTCGAGGAAGATCGCTGAATTCGGCATTTCGGTATCGCACGTTGACAACCTGGCCGTTGGCTCGTTCTTTTTGTATGGCAACGTGGAGGACGGCATTGAAGAAGTTCTGCAGGGATACGGGTTTAGGCCGATCGGATGGCTGGATGTCAGGACGGATGACGATGCCCTCGGCAGGGCGGCCCTTCTTACAAAACCGAGGATCAGGCAGCTACTGATTGACACCGTAGACGTTGCGGAAAACAAGAGAGAAATTAAACTCTTCTTCTCGAGAAAGGAGATAGAGAAGAGGTTCGGCAGCGACGTCTGCGTGTCCAATATATCATCCAGGACGCTTCTGTATAAAGGCCTGCTGGTAGCCCCTCAGCTGGACAGGTTCTATCCCGATCTTCAGGAGGAGGATATCGAATCGTCCTTCTGCATATTCCATCAGCGGTTTTCCACCAACACCCTGCCGGAGTGGGTGATGGCACAGCCCTTCAGGGTGCTTGCCCACAATGGTGAAATCAATACTGTTCAGGGCAATCGCAATGCCATCAGGGCGCTAGAGAAAATAGTGCTGGAGGAATTTGGGGAAAAAGAGCGTGCTGTTATCTCGCCGCTGGTTGCAGATCATGAGAGCGACTCGGCATCGCTGGACCGGATTGTCGAGCTGCTCATTCTTTCCGGGTATCCGCCTGAATTCGCCGTCAATCTCTGCATTCCTCCCGCCTGGGAATACGCCCCTTTGCCTTCTGAGCAGAAGGACCTTCTGCACTATTTTTCATTAATGATGACCCCATGGGACGGCCCCGCAGCGGTTGTTTTTACCGATGGGTCTACTATCGGCGCCCATCTCGACCGCAATGGTCTGCGGCCTCTTAGATATGCCTTGACGGACGAAGGAACGGTGATTGCTGGTTCTGAGGCCGGAATGATAGATATGGGTGCCGGACATATTATAAAAAAGGGGCGCCTGGGGCCGGGCGATACCATTGCCGTCAGGCTAGGCAGCGGTGTGATCAGCGAAACTGCCGAGATACTGGCCGCGATTGCTGTCAGACAACCATACAGCCGGTGGTTGCAAGATTCTCTTGTTAACCATAAGAGGCAAGAAGTCATGACGCCATCGGACAATAGTCCAGTGGTGCAATCACAGATATTTTTCGGCTATACGAAGGAAGAGCTGGAGGCCATGCTTTTTTCTATGGCCGAGACCGGCGCTGAGATGACATTTTCGATGGGCGATGACACTCCGCTTCCACCGCTGTCCGAAAAGCCGCCCCTGCTGTTCCGCTATTTCAAACAGCGCTTTTCCCAGATCACCAATCCGTCGATTGATCCTATCAGGGAGAAGATGGTCATGTCACTTGCGATGCATCTGGGTCCGCGAATGAGCTTTCTGACTGAGACGGCAGGGCATGCCCGGCGCTACTGCATACAGTCGCCCCTGCTTTTCGAGGGGGACCTTCAGGAGATCGAGTCCCGAAGCGGCTTTGCGGTTAAACGACTACCGATCACTTACGACCCGGCTAAAGACGGCCTGGCTGCGGCAATCGCTGCATTGCGCCATGCGGCTATTGATGCTGTCAGCAAGGGGGCCGAGATCCTCATATTGACGGACTGCGATATCTCTGCGCAGAGTTTCGCAATCCCTTCGCTGCTTGCGGTATCCTCTGTGTTCCGGGAGCTTCTGAACAAAAATTGCGGTCATTGCGCGAGTATAATTGTGGAGACCGGAGAGGCACGCGATGTCCATCATATTGCATGCCTCATCGGATTCGGAGCCGCCGCTGTTCATCCGTGGCTTATACCGAGGACTGTGTCGGACTTATGCGCGCGCAAAATTATCAGTCGTCCCTTCGAAATGGCTATGGACAACTACCGCAGGGCGATAGAGGAAGGTCTGCTGAAGGTGCTCGGCAGGCTCGGCATCTCTACTCTTGATTCGTATTATAGTGCTCAGCTATTCGATATTATCTGCCTCAACAAAGGGGTTGTCGAGGAATACCTCGGTCAGCTGCCGACAAGCATGGAAGCAGACGGTCGCAAAGAGATAGAGGAAGCGGTCCGCAAGAGGCATTATGCGGCATATTCTGCGGACCAACCCCTGGTTGATGCCGGCGGGACGCTCAAATACCGCAAGGATGGTGAAGACCATGCATGGGCTTCTCCTACAGTTGCAGCGCTCAACCGTTTCGTTCGGCTCGGAAAGGCTGAGGGCTACCGGTCATTTGCGTCCGCTGCTGAGGGCAGACCTGTATATGCGAGGCATGTCCTCGGATATCGCGCGGGAAAGCCTGTTCCGGTTGAGGATGTAGAGACTGAAGAATCGATTATTGCAAGGTTTGTTTCAGGGGCGATGTCAGTAGGCTCGCTTTCGCCTGAAGCCCATGAGACCATTGCAGAGGCTTGCAACAGGTTGGGAATGCGAAGTAACAGCGGAGAGGGCGGCGAAGACCCTGCCCGTTACGGCACGTCAAGGAACAGCGCTATCAAGCAAGTAGCATCCGGCAGGTTCGGAGTGACTCCAGCATATCTGGCATCGGCAAAGGAGATCGAGATCAAGGTTGCCCAAGGCGCAAAGCCTGGAGAAGGCGGCCACTTGCCGTCGAGCAAGGTCACAGACTATATAGCCCGGCTCCGCTACTGTAAACCCGGAACTCTTCTGATATCTCCTCCCCCTCATCACGATATTTATTCGATTGAAGACCTCAACCAGCTCATCCATGACCTGAAGCAGGCAAACCCTGAAGCCAGGGTCTGCGTTAAGCTTGTTTCAGAAGTGGGCGTGGGGACGGTGGCCGCCGGGGTTGCCAAGGCCTATGCCGATATAATCCAGATCAGCGGTTACGAGGGAGGTACCGGGGCTTCGCCCATTACGTCTATCAAGAATGTCGGCAACTATTGGGAGATCGGCCTTTCCGAAACTCAGCGCGTTCTTATCGAAAACGGTCTGAGGGACAGGGTCACCCTCAGAGTTGACGGCGGGCTAAGGACAGGCAAAGACGTGATCCTGGCAGCCCTGTTCGGGGCAGAGGAATACGGCTTCGGCACGGCAACGATGGTTGCGGCCGGATGCATTATGGCCCGCCAGTGTCATATGAATACCTGCCCGACAGGAATAGCGACTCAGGATGAGCGTTTGCGGGCCAAATTCAGAGGGACTCCGGAAGGCGTCATGGACTACTTCCGGGCGGTGGCTCGTGATGTCAGGGCCGCCCTCGCAGAAATGGGGTTCCGCAGCATTGCAGATATCGTGGGGAGGACCGATCTGGTAGTCATTGAGCCTGACGATCGCTTTACCGGCTCCCGCCGCCTGAGACTTACGCCGTTGCTTCAGCCGCCTCCTGAAACCGGCCCGCGCATGGGGTCCGGAAAAAGGAATGACAATCCGGGTTCTTCGCTTAACGACAAATTGACCGCAGATCTTTCGGGCTATATTGACGAAGCAAAGACGAGCAATATGGAATACAATATCCGCAATACCGACCGCAGCGTACCGACGCGTCTGGCGTATCTCATTGCTAAAAGATACGGAGCAGACGGCCTTTCTGCAGATACTGTAAATCTTGTCTTCAGGGGAACAGCCGGGCAGAGCTTCGGCGCCTTCAACCACAAGGGCATGTCCTTGACACTCATTGGCGAGGCAAACGATTACGCCGGTAAGGGCATGCACGGTGGCGTCATAGCGATAAGGCCGGATGAACATCTCCGTTATCCGCACCGGCAGGTTATTGTCGGGAATACGGTGCTTTATGGTGCCACTGGAGGTAGTTTTTATGCTGCCGGTATTGCAGGTGAGCGGTTTGGCGTGCGCAATAGCGGCGCGGTAGCAGTAGTCGAGGGGGCGGGACAGCACTGTTGCGAGTACATGACACGAGGTGAAGTCGCAGTCCTGGGCGATACAGGCATCAATGTCGGCGCCGGCATGACTGGCGGCGTAATCTACATGATGGATTGCAACGGTGGCCTTGACAGCCGCCTGAATTCGGCCTACGTCAAGTCACTGCCGCTCGATAATGGCGACAGGCTCCGGCTGAAGGAGCTGATGAAAGAACATCAGGTCCGTACCGGCAGTCCTCTGGCCGGCTCGCTGCTTGCAAATTTTGATGAGAAGGCCAGGCAGTTCAGAAAGGTTTTACCCAATACCTGAGAAATGCGAGGTGAAAATGGACAGGAAGGAATTGGTAGCAGTTGTCATCAGGAGACTGAAAAAGGAGTATCCAGTTCTGAAACCGGCACTTAATTTTAACAGCCCGTTTGAACTGCTTGTCGCTACGATACTATCAGCGCAGACGACGGATGTCCATGTAAACAAGGTGACAGAGGGGTTATTCAAGAAATACAGGAATGTGCAGGCGTTCGCAAATGCAGATCCTGCTGTACTGGAACAGGATGTAAGTTCAGTGAATTTCTATAGGAACAAGGCCAGGAACATTCGAAATACAGCAAGGCTTATAATGGAAAGGTTCAAGGGAGAGGTACCCCGGACGATGGAAGACCTGATCAGTCTGCCGGGAGTTGCGAGAAAGACCGCAAACATAGTGCTTTATAATGTCTACGGCATCAGCGCCGGCATTGCCGTTGATACGCATGTTATGCGCCTTTCAGGACGTCTGGGACTTTCAGAGAAGGATGATCCGGTCAGGATCGAAAAGGATCTCATTGAGATCGTCCCCCGGAAAGAGTGGGGCAACATCACGCATCTTCTTATCTTTCACGGTCGGAAGATCTGCCAGGCAAAGAAGCCGCTGCACAGTGAATGCGTTTTGTCAGATGTCTGCCCGTCGAAGGATATCTGAATATGCTATAGCAAGCGGTTATTTCCGCGCTTGACGGCGGGGGACCAGCCGGGGCACTTTGCGCATATATATGCGGTAGGAATCGCCGAAGCGCCGCAAAAGTTCACGTTCTTCGATCGGCATTATAACCGCGTTGACGACCGCGAAATCAGCCAGCGTTACAATCCCTACGGCTATCGATCCCGTGTAAAGAAAGACGCCGAGAAACATTATGGTATGGGCCAGATATGTCGGATGTCGTATGACCGAGAAGGGACCTTTGTCAATCATGCGCGACTCTTCTTGCGCAATGATTTCGGGGATGCCGATCAGACTCCGGGGTGAAAGGATCGCTCCGGTCCAGATATGAAGCAGCGTTCCAAGCACAAGCATGAGAAGCCCGGCCATAGACAGAAAGTCCGGCATGTGAATGATGTGATCAAAGATAAGACTGCGGTGTATAAAGATAACATAGACTACCGGCAGCCAGACCGCGAAGGTCAAGACATAGGTAATTCTTCCGAATCGCTTTAGTGTACCGCTGAATAGGTGCACCGGTATCCAGAACATGGGGATGATCGGCCAAAGCATCACTGTGAGAAGGGCTGCCAAAGGTTTCATGATGATAAGTATATCGTTTTGAAAGCCGAAACCGTAATATGATGTAGCACGGTTTATTGGTTATAATGATCGATGTATCTTGTAAGGCTTACAGAACAGCTGCCGCAAATGAGCGGCGAATGGAACAGTCCGGCATGGTTGCGAGCCGAGACGCTGGAACTGCTGCACTTCAGGCCCGAAGGCAGCGATCATCGACCCAGGACGTGGGTGAGGCTTCTTTATAACAGGAACGGTTTCTTCGGGATATTCAGGGTTGAAGACCGGTATGTCCGTGCGATCCAGACGCATTATGGCGACTCCGTGTACAAAGACAGCTGCGTGGAGTTCTTTGTTAAGCCGGGGCGCGACCCGGGATATTTCAATTTCGAGTTCAGCTGTGGCGGGACATTTCTTTGCAGCTACATAACAGACCCGGAGAGGACGGTGGACGGGTTCAGGGAGTTCGTATCCATCCCTGAAAATGACGCGCGGCTTGTTGCAGTGCATCACTCATTACCGTATGTTGTTGATCCTGAAATTGTTGATCCGGTAATATGGACGCTGGAATTTTTTATTCC
>Ga0187786_10000074_pt1 | contig 31259 bp, 27 predicted proteins | sample 0815_BV2_10_20_M_FD_132449 | JGI IMG/M metagenome (GOLD analysis project Ga0187786, IMG submission 132449) | Tropical peat soil microbial communities from peatlands in Department of Meta, Colombia - 0815_BV2_10_20_MG | ecosystem: Environmental > Terrestrial > Soil > Wetlands > Peat | place...
AAGTGCTGCCGTCTTTGCAGGGTCAGCCTTCAATGCGGATACGACATCAACCCAGTCGAGACCATGCAGGTGATAGAAATGCATGACGTGATCGTGCACCGTCTGAAATCCCATAATCAGATCCCTGACAAGACGAGCATTCGGGGGAATCGTGATTCCGAGGGCATTTTCAACCGCCCGGACCGAAGCCATCGAGTGCACCGTAGTACAGACGCCGCAAAACCGGGAGACGAAGGTCCACGCATCGCGCGGATCGCGCCCCCTGAGGATATTCTCGATGCCGCGCCACATCGTGCCCGATGCCCATGCATCAACGATTTTGCCGCCCTCAATCTGCGCTTCAATCCGCAGATGTCCTTCGATCCGGGTTATCGGATCCACCACAATTCTTGCCATATCGCAACCTCCTCGATAGAGAAAACTTGCGAGCGGTCTCCGCCGCTCTCAGCACTCACTCTATATTTCTTTTTTTAATATGTCTAATCGTTTTTTTCTATTTATGGGGGATGATTCTCCTGCTCATGTCAATGGAAAAGCCCGCAGACCGGCGCTGCTGCCTGATCTGTGTCTTTTCAGAAGAATCAAATATGGCGGTTATTAATTTCTCTTATCCGACAATAGAATTTCGCAATAGTGCACTAATTGCGGCTTCACGCGGGCAATGCGGATATGACAGCATGGGAATGGTCGGATCAATAGCACAGCTGCGGAAGGCCTGGGGTTCCGCGGTTCAGCGCAGCCCCTGTTGGAGCGGCAGTCCTGCGTCTTTCCAATCTGCGAGAATGGCCTGGTAGCGGTTCGGATATGCAAGCTGGATAAGCTTTCTATAAGCAAGATAACTCCTGCTGCCAGAATTGCAGTAAACAACAATATTCTTATCCTTCGGCAGCACCTCTGACTGCACCGCAAAACGCTCCGCTGGAATATTCAGCGCCCCGGGAATGTGGCCCTCTGCATACTCATTCTGCTCCCGCACGTCGACAATGACATAAGCCGGATCCTTTGTATCAACAATCTTCTTGAGATCCTCCGGTTTGATAATTGTTGCCGCAATCTTCTTTCCGTACTCGGGGCCGGTCTTCAGCGGCAGGTTGCGCTCTTCCCAGACCGGTATGCCCTCGCGGTAGATTGAGATGTTTTCATACCCGGCAGCCTCAATCCTCTGGGCCATCTTGGCGCTCTTGCCGCATTTGATGCCATTGCAGTAGATGACGAGGGGGGCCTTCCTATCCGAAGGTAACTGAAGAAGGCCGCAGTCAAGATTCTTCTCATGAATGTTGACTGCTCCCGGAATATGAGCCTGTTCATACTCCTCAGGGGTGCGCGCGTCAATGAGGATGCTATCCCTCTTCGCTTCCAGCAAGGCCTTCAGTTGCTCTGTCGTAACGACTCCATAGTCAGCTCCGACGGATACTCCCTGTATAATCAGCAGGGCAATAAGCAGGAACAGCAGAATTCTGACGGACATGGCACCTCCGTGCGACACGTTCGGTTAAAGAAGAAGGGGCCGCAAGGCCCCTGTCGGGTATTTTATTGTTCTATCGGATAGCCAAGTTCTTTCCACGCAACGATGCCGCCGGGGTGACGGTAAACGTTCGTATAGCCGAGCTTCTTCGCCCACATTGCGGCGTTATGGCTCCTCGTGCACTTCGTAAAGCCGCAATAAAATACGATGAGCCGGTTCTTGTCGGGACCGAGCAGTTTGATGAACTCCTCTTTCTTTTTATCGTCAAGAGCCGTCATTTCAGGGATGGGAAACTCTATCTGAACGGCAGTCGGGATATGATTTTTCTTATAACTGTCCTCCAACGGCATCGTGTCGACGAGCAGCATTTCTTTCTTTGCATCCAACCACTGTTTCAGTTCCTGAGAAGAGACGATCTTGTAATCGCCCCTCTCGACTTCCCGCAAAAGAGTAACCGCTATCTTTTCATCCTCGGGCTCCTTGGCAAATGAGTACGCAGCATACCCTGAGACGAGTGATAGCGAGATCAGTAGAACGATAATTTTGAGATTGTGATTCATCATCGGAGGCCTCCTTGTGACGGGTTCAAACACCCTGTGCCAGAGATTCTGAAATGCTGCAAAGCAGTACAAAAGATGATACGTATCCCATCCGGCGCGATTCCAATCGTTAATTGTTATCAATTCAAAATTATTAATAGCTTTTTTCGATATCGTGCAAAGCGATTCTAAGCCGCTCCAATGAGTGTGGAGGATAGAGTAGGATGCAATACCACTCGTCCATTCGCCACTGCATTGCACTGCAACGGCCGAATTTGACAGCTACGAATAAGTTGATAGACTTTAAATAGGAGATATTAGGTCAAATATCGGTCGAAATAGTGGAAGGTCCGCGCTGGATTGAGAGCGCGGCTCCCGCACGTGATCATGAAGGGAGTTATCGTGAATATCAACAGAAGACAATTCATCAAGCTTGCCGTCGGTACGATGGGAGCAACAGCTGTTTCGGCGACAAACGGGTTGGGATTGGATATGAGTGCCGCGCAGGCACAGGCTGCCCGCATCCCCATCAAGAAAGGAAAACAGGTTCCGAGCGTTTGTCCGTATTGTTCCGTAGGATGTGGGCAGATTGTGATGGTTGACGATGCCGGAAAAATCATCGACATCCAGGGCAATCCCGATTCGCCGATCAGCGAAGGAACCCTCTGTCCTAAAGGCGCTGCAACGTATCAGCTCGTCATGAACGATTTGCGCCTGACCAAGGTCAAGTATCGCTCACCAGGCAGCGACCACTGGGAAGACAAGCCGCTGGGCTGGGCCATGGACCGCATAGCGGAGCGCATCAAGCAAACGCGCGACGCCAACTTTAATGAATTTCAGGACATGCCCGACGGCAACGGCGGCCTCGTTAAGAAGCGCGTAATGAACACCTATGCGATTGCATCGCTCGGCGGGGCGACTATCGATAACGAGTGGAACTATGTACAGCAGAAGCTTATGCATGCCCTCGGAGTAGTTTCGGTAGAAAACCAGGCCCGCATATGACACTCCTCCACTGTCCCCGGTCTGGGGGTATCATTCGGACGAGGCGGTTCCACGACATTTCCCCGCGATCTTGTTCATTCCGACGCAGTGCTGATTATGGGCTCCAATATGGCCGAGTGCCATCCGGTGGCATTCCGCTGGCCCCTGAAGGCCAAGACCGATCACGGCGCAGTCCTGATGCATGTTGATCCTCGCTTTACGCGCACCTCCGCATTGTGCGATGTGCATGTTCAGATCCGGGCCGGGACCGATATCGCTTTTCTCGGCGCCTTGATTAATCACGTCATCAACAGCGACCGCTGGAAGTCGGATCCTTTTTTCAGGGAATATGTCATCAACTATACAAACGCGGCGACTCTGGTGAGCGCCGATTTCAGGGATGCCGATGATCTCAACGGAGTCTTTTCGGGACTCTCTGAGGACGGCAAATCGTACAACCCTCAAAGCTGGTCTTATCAGCGCAATCCCGCCGCCGCACCATCCGTGACCGAGGCAAAGACATTCAGCGACCTACTCTTGCAGAGGGTTCCGGGTCGTCCGAAGACGGATCCGACGCTGCAGAACCCGCAAACGGTCTTTCAAATTATCCGCAAACATTATGCACGCTATACCCCGGAGATGGTCGCCCGCATTTGCGGCTGCCCTAAAGACATGTTCATGAAAGTAGCCGACGTTTTACTCGACAATTCGGGGCGCGACAAGACATCGAATATAACCTATGCAGTCGGATGGACACAGCATACCGTAGGTGTGCAGATCATCAGGACAGCGGGAATGCTCCAGGCGCTGCTCGGCAACATCGGGCGACCCGGAGGAGGTGTGCTTGCACTGCGCGGGCACGCATCCATCCAGGGATCGACCGACATAGCCACCCTGTATCACTCGCTGCCTGGCTATATCAATATGCCGGATGCCCGCAAGGCACATGATACGCTCACGGATTTTATCCTCACCGAATCAGTGCCCCTTTCCACGAGCTATTGGGGAAACTATCCGAAGTTTGCGGTCTCCTACTTCAAGGCACAGTATGGAGACGCGGCAACGAAAGAAAACAATTACGGCTATGATTACCATCCGAAGATTACCGGCGATCATTCTCACCTTCCGATGTTCGTCGACATGATGGACGGAAAGGTGAAGGGATTTCTCGTACTCGGCCAAAATCCGGCGGTCGGCGGCCAGAACGCCGGTTTTCAGCGCAAGGCTCTGGCGAAGCTCGACTGGATGGTCGTGCGCGATTTCTACGAGACTGAAACGTCGGCCTTCTGGCGCAACTCCCCGGAAATCAAGTCAGGAGAGCTGAAGACATCGGAGATCAAGACTGAAGTGTTTTTCCTGCCGTCCGCAACGGTTCCGGAAATGGAGGGATCCTTCACGAACACCCAGCGGCTGCTCCAGTACCACGAAAAAGCAGCCGATCCGCCCGGCGACGCGCGCAGCAACCTGTGGTTTACCTTTCATATCGGCAGGAAGATCAAGGAACTCTACGCGTCATCGCAACGCGAACAGGATTGGGCCATTCGAAATATGCTCTGGAATTACGATCCTGATCCGGCTGACGTTGCCTCCTGGCGCATCAAAGATGAGCCGTCGGCGTACAAGGTCCTGAAAGAAATCAACGGATATTCCTGGTCCGATAAAAAGCCTCTGCCGACGTTTGCGGTGCTCAAGGAAGACGGATCAACCGCCTGCGGGGCCTGGATCTACACCGGCGTTATCCCTGAAGAAGGAAAAAACCTCGCCGCATCGCGCCGCGCCGATGAATGGATCTCGCCCAACTGGGGTTTCACCTGGCCGGCAAACCGCCATATCATGTACAATCGCGCTTCCTCCGATCTCCAGGGGAAGCCGTGGTCGGAGAAAAAGAAGCTCGTTTACTGGGATGCATCGGCAGACAGCGGAACGAAGGACGCCTCTGGCAAGCCGATCCCAGGCAAGTGGGTCGCTCCATCAGGTGACGGCATCGACTTCGCTCCTACGAAAGCCCCGGGGTCAATCGGCAAAGACAACGGCATCGGCTTTGATTGGCTCGGAGGCAATGATCCGTTTATCATGCGTCCGGACGGCAAGGCCTGGCTCTTTGCGCCCTTCGGCCTTGTGGACGGACCGCTTCCGGCGCATTACGAACCCTATGAGTCGCCAGTACGCAACTCTCTGTACAAGCAGCAGTTTAATCCGATTGCCAAAGTATGGAAGATAGCCGGGAATCCTTATCACCGGGTAGCGGATCCGAAATATCCGATTGTTGTCTCCACATACCGTCTCACCGAACATTACCTGAGCGGCACCATGAGCCGCTGGCTGCCCTGGCTGGCTGAACTCATGCCGGAGCTCTTCTGCGAGATATCGCCGGAACTCGCGGCGGCAAAAGGCGTCAAGAACAAAGGGTATGTGACCATTACGACCGCACGCGGCTCTATCGAGGCCCGTGCACTCGTCACGCGCCGCATGCGGCCTTTCACGGTAAACGGCAAGACAGTTCACCAGATCGGACTGCCGTGGCACTGGGGCTGGCAGGGGACCGCGCGCGGCGACGTTGTCAACAACCTCAGTGCGCTCGTCGCCGACCCGAACGTTACGATTCACGAAGGCAAGGTCTTTACCTGCAACATCCGGGCGGGAAGAAAGAGAGGTGCATAAGATGGCCAAGGGAATGTTCGTCGACACCTCAATCTGCACCGGGTGCAAGGCATGTCAAGTGGCATGCAAGGAATGGAATGCGATAGAGCCGGAGCCGACCCACTTCGCAAGCGACCCGGTTACCCGGATGCTTGCAAATAACTTCACGGGAAACTCTTATGACAACACGGAGAAATTGAGTGCCCGCGACTGGCGCCATGTCCGCTTCATAGAACAGTTCAACAAGAACCGCACCGGCTCGCGCTGGCTGTTCATGAGCGACTCGTGCAAACACTGCACGGATGCCGCATGCATGAACGTCTGCCCGGTGGGTGCCATAATCCGAACCGATCTCGGCAATGTCGTCGTGCAGCAGGATAAATGCGTGGGAACCAAGGCGTGCAATGCCGCGTGTCCATACGGAGTGGTCAAGTATAACGAGACGACGAAGACGTCAAAGAAATGCACGCTCTGTAATGACCGCATTCACAACGGTCTCGGCACCGCATGTGCCAAGGCCTGTCCGACAGGGTCAATCCGGTTCGGAGAGGTACCCGAGCTGAGGAAACACGCCGATGCCAGGCTTGCACAATTGAAGGCCCTGGGAGAAATGAAAGCAAATATATATGGATATACGGAAGCGCGCGGCCTGAATGTCTTCTATCTGCTTATGGACAAACCCGAAGTTTACGGGCTGCCGGTCAATCCAGTGATTCCCCAGCGACCCGCAAATTTGCCCCCATTGCCCGGCGCTTTCAATCCGCTCGGAACTGCCCTCGCAGCACTTGCGAAGTTCCGCGAACGGGGGCGCGATAAATGAGCAGCGTCATAAAAGACGGCACGGGGGCTGTCGATCCGATCCTCCGGCGTCTTAACATTATCGTTGCCGAGCGGCCGGAATTGTCCGATGCCGCGCATCTCTATGGCGCTCTCCTGCCGCTGACCGGAGATTTTGAACTCTCTGCCGGCCCTGTCGGTATGACACGAGAACAGGCGGTCGGCAAGCTTCAGGAAGAGATACCGTTGCTGGCCGACATGAATATTGCCCTTGATGAGCAGGCTGTATCCTCGCTCGTGATGCAAATGGCGAAGGTTCTGGAGGCCCTTCCGATGAGTGCGTCACCAAGGTTTGCGGAAGGCACACAGCCGGATAAGCGCTTGCATTCTGCAAAGGCATTGGTATCAGACGCTCGTGCTCTCAGAATGCTGCTCGCAGATGACCTTCTTTTCATGGACGACCTTCTCACAAATTATTTGGCAGGTGACCATAAGAAGATCGATGAAACGGCGCATATGCATGGCGTGAATCCTGAACTTGCAGTAATTTTGCTCAAGCACGCTCTCAGTCCGGCATTGTCCGCCTGGGCCCGACAACTTGCGCCTTTGGCTGAAGGTACGATATGGAACAAGGACTTTTGTTTTATTTGTGGAACCGACGCCATTTTGGGTGAGCTGCGCGGCAATAGCCAGGAAAAATATCTTCGCTGCGGTCAGTGCGGCGCCGAATGGCGAATAACCCGCCTGCACTGCCCAAGCTGTGGAACAGAGGACCATCGTTCGCTCGGCATGCTGTATGAAGAAGGAATACAGGAGGCAGCGAGGGCGGATGTCTGCGAGGCCTGCAGATCATATATCAAGGTGATACCGACGTATGACGCAATACCGCGCATAATGCTGCCTATTGAGGATCTGGCGACGGTGTATCTTGACTACGCCGCACAGGAGCGCGGATATAGACGCAGGAATGCTTCTGCGCTGAATAGTTCAAGTTGAGCAGCTGCTTACAATGAAAAGCCATATGAGGAGGACAGCATGAATAAGATTATCGTTAGTGCAGCATTAGTACCGTTTGTTTTCGCCCTCATCTTTGCAAGTGCGGCATTTGCAATTCACGAAATAATCCCGTCCGAGTCGGTCATTCCCGAGCCGGGGCCGAATGCGGAGCAGATCAATGCGTACATCGTGAAATACAAGCCGTATACAGCATGGAATCTCTGGCCCGGTAAAGAAAAACTCTATAAAGGCTCGCAGCCGCACGGTGAGTTGCTGACGACCTTTGTCAATACGCCGGCATTCTTTTCGATTAACGACAAGAAAGGCATGGCTGACGGCTCAATGATTGCCAAGGAAGGCTATTCCGCCGATAAAAAGTTTCTCGGCCTCTTTGTCATGTATAAAATTAAGGGATACAACCCCCAGGCGGGGGACTGGTTTTACGCACGCTATGCTCCTGATGGCAAGGTTCTGGCAGGCGGACGGGTTGAAGCCTGCATGCAATGTCATGAAAAACAAAAAGACAATGATTACCTGTTCACCGGTCCGGTAAAATAAAATGATTATGAACCCATCATTTCACCGTCTGCCGGCTTATTGCTTCTCTTTATCATCAGCGCGAAATATGATTTTCGTATGCATGGCAATTGTCGTCTCTTTCATCGGTTTGCTTCCCGAAACTTCCGATGCCCACGGCATAGCCGGCAAGAGATTTTTCCCTACTACGTTTGCCGTTGACGATCCGTTCGTTTCCGATGAGTTCTCGCTGCTGATCGATCACCGCAAAATGCCCGGTGATGGTGAAAGCCCGTCTTTTCTCTCTACGACCTTTTCCACCGAGTTATCCAAGCGGATAACCCCTGCTTTCGGCATATCGGTCGGGGAGTCATGGCAAAGGATCAAGCCCGACGGAGGCCCGGCAACGACCGGGTTCAATAACCTTGAACTCAGCATGAAGTACCAGTTCCTGACAAGCGATGTGCATGAAGCGATTGCCTCTCTCGGCCTCGGCGTTGAGCTCGGCGGGACCGGCACGAAACGGATTGGCGCCGAATCATTTTCTGTTATTTCACCGACGATCAATTTTGGAAAGGGATTCGGGGATCTGCCGGATTCGCTCAGTTTCCTCAAGCCCCTTGCCGTAACCGGCAGCATAGGGCCGAACTTCCCGACAAGAAGCAAGAACGTCACGGTGACAACCGATCAGAGTCCTGACGGAGATATCGTTCAGACAACGCAGGTCGACCGTAATCCGACTACTCTGACGTGGGGGTTCACGATTCAATACAGCCTCATGTATCTGCAACAGTTCGTGAAAGATATTGGGCTCGGCACCCCATTGAATCGTATGATCCTCGTGATAGAGTTCCCCATGGAGACCTGTCTCAATGCCGGCTGCAAGGGACGGACGACCGGCACCATCAATCCCGGTGTCGTCTGGGCCGGCAAATATATGCAGTTCGGTGTTGCAGCAGAGATTCCGATCAACAGCAGGTCAGGCAGACATGTCGGTGTCCTGGGGCTGTTCCATCTTTTTGTGGACGACCTCTTTCCCAACAGCTTTGGGAAGCCGCTTTTCCCCTAGGATGAACATTCGGACTTCTTTTTTTTGTTGCATGCTTATCGCCCTGCTCGCAAACCCTTCAGTATCGCTTGGGCATGCATTCCCGGATCACGCCGACCCGCGGGTTGGTTCCGTCATAGCCTCCTCGCCCGCACAGGTTCGCATATGGTTTGACGGAGCATTGGAAGGCGTGTTTTCAACACTCACCGTACAGGACTCCAGCGGCAGGCGTATTGACAAGGGTGATGGGCAGGTCAGCCAATCGGATACTACACTTCTGCAGGTAAGCCTTCCGGCTCTGCCGGCAGGAACGTATCGGGCAGTATGGAGTGCAGTTTCGCGAGACGGCCATCGCACATCGGGTGATTTTCAATTTACGGTCAAATAAGGAGCATGATGTTTCAGACATTGGTGCATAGCATCGTTACATTCATAGATCTCGTAGCACTCTCGGCTTTGGCAGGTATTATCCTTTGCGCAGTACGGCAGCCTCTGCAGTCGCCTGATACGGAAGATTCAGCCTTTCTGTCGCATCGCCTGTATCGCCTCGGTATGCTCTGTATCGGCACGCTCGCCATCAGCGGAATCGGAGATCTTATGCAGCGCACATCGGAAATGAGCGGGGCTGAGAGCATCGATGCCGTTTTCGCCGCACTGCCTCTCGTCATCAACAAGACGCATTATGGTGACCTCTGGCTCATCCGGATGGCCTGTATTCCCATACTGCTCGCCCTTTATCTTCTCAGGAAACGGCAGATGCACACTGTTTTGTTTGCGGCGCTTGCCGGAGCAGTTGTCTCGGTTATCTGTTTTTGTCGCAGCGCATCGGGGCATGCCGCGGACTTCGGCGATTTCAGCGCGCCGCAGCTCGTCGACTGGCTTCATTTAATGGCTGCCTCTTTCTGGAGCGGCCCCTTGCTCGCTTTGGCCGTCGTCGCGCCTGCTTCCGTCATCGGAGCGAGACCAAATCTTCATGCCGCAGTCGCCGGCATTGCCGACCGATATCTTTGGATATTCGGACCACTGCTGGCCATTGCGGTTTTCAGCGGCATGTTCAATGCACACATTGAGGTAGGAACGTTCAGCGGACTTCTCACAAACACCTACGGACTGGACCTTTCGGCGAAGCTCTCCGTACTGCTCGTCATTGCAATGAGGTTCATCGCGCCGCCTTCTCGCCGTCAAGACGAAGCGTCCTTTGTTGCGGCTTTTCTCAAACGAATCAGGATCGATGCTCTGTTAATTCTGGCGATCCTTCTGTGTGTCGCCTTCTTTACTCATGAAATACCGGCGCGCCATCTCCAGATGAAGCATATGGAGATGAATCACGAGCATATGATGATGCAATAACTCGCTATTGTCGTAACCGGGAGATGCAATGGATGGACATCTCCGCTCATGCGAAAACTAATCTATCGTTATCAGCTCATAGCTCCTGCCACCGAGGCCTAACCGTTCAGCCTCTTCTATCTGTATCTGATAGGGCTTGTTGTGAAGCTTTCCGAGGATGTCTTCTCCGGCCTCTATCTTCATCTCCTCCGCAAGCGAAGCGGGCAGCGGCTCTGCCTTCAACAGCATGTCGACGGATGCCTGCTCGATTGCCACGATATCGTCCGAGACGAGTATGCCGAGGTCCTGCATCACCGGCACTTCGGCAGCGGGCATGCAGTCGCATTCCGGCTGGATCTCTGTGAGAAAGTTGATGTAGAGGACCTTTTTCGGTTGAAACGTAGACAAGACCGCCGAGGTCGCCTCGGCCAGAGATTTCATAAAAAGGATATCGTCGCCAGGCAGGCGCAGTGAATCCGCCGGACAGACCCGGGCGCAGCGGCCGCAACGCCAGCAGCGCTCGTCGTCGGAACGGAGCTGACCGTCCTCAAAGCTGATACAATCCAGAGGACAGACCTCTTCGCACTGATAGCAGAAGGTGCAGTTCTCTTCATTCCAGACAAGTCTGCCCTCGCCTATCGTATGCATCGCCCCCCTGCCGCACTTCCAGCCGCAGCCGCGGTGGGCAGAGCTCACAGCCCCCATTGCGAGATTCTTGATTGCCCCTGCGTAGCCAGCCTGAATATGCCCCTTGACGTGCGAGCAGACAACCATGGCCGGCACGTCGTAAATCAGCGTTGCAACCGCAATCTCTCCGAGTATCTCTCCCGCTTTAACCAGTATGTTGTCATGGCCATAGAGGCCATCCGCCAAAACGACCGGTGCTCCGACCGACAGGTGGTTGATGCCGTTGTGGTTTGCAACCTCCAAATAGTCCAGCCCGCGAATGCGTACCGTGTCGGTGACAAACGGTTTCGATCCGTTTGCCTTCAGCTCCTCGACCACCTTGCGCAGAAATGTAGGCCGTACAATCCTGTGAGCACCTTCAGAGCCGAAATGGGTCTTCACGGCCACCCATTCTTTCGCCTCAAAGTACTTGCCGGGATCAATTTCGCGGAGCAGGCGCTGAAGCTTTCCCGGCATGCTTGCATCGTATTTCCACTTTGCTACCCGAGCAGATGCGTAATAAACATTCGCCATATGACACCCCTCAGCATGAAAAGAGATGGAACTTCCTTTCTGACACTATCACGCACATTTTGCTGCGTTGTCAAGAACCGGCCGCTCTGTTAGAATTGAACAGGAGGCTAACCAGTATTCGTACCGTTCTCGGCAATATTTCGGGTCTTAAGAAAAGCACCATCTCCCTCCTTGAGAAGGCGTATCGGCGCAGGATTCCCCGCGACGCGGTCATAACGCACGAACTCGGACGCTATCTTGCCGCCATTTCTTCGGAGATCGGCCGCCAGTTAGGCGTGCTTGTTACGCGCGAAGGCGGCATTTCCCATGTCATCGTCGGCGACGCAAAAGGTGTCTTCATCCCGCCGCTAGAGGATTATCCTCTGGGGAGAAGCCCGCTGCGTCACTTGCGGTTCATCCATACACATCTGAAGGATGAACCGCTTAATGACGAGGACCTTACCGACCTTGCACTCTTGCGGTTCGACATGATCGCCGCCGTCGGCATTCGTGACGGCATGCCGCACAAGATGTACGCTGCGCATCTCACTCCGTTCGGTGCCGCGCGGAAATACGACTTTCTTGAAGATGACTTTCACCACTTTCATCTGCCCTTTGAAGCATTCATCGATGACCTCGAAAGCGAAATGGAGCGTTCCCGCTCCTTCGACCGGAAGGACGGACGCGAACGCGCCATTCTCGTGAGCGCATCGACGCAGCCGCGTTTTGAGCTTGAGGAGTCGATCGCCGAACTGAAAGAGCTTGCGGAATCGAGCGACGTGCTCGTGCTCGACCTCGTCATCCAGCGCCTGAAGGCCCTGAATCCCCGCTTCGTCATGGGCGAGGGCAAACTCAGGGAATTAATCATGAATGCAATGGACAATGGAGCAACGTTGATTATTTTCGATCAGGACCTTTCTCCGTCTCAGGTACGTGCCATTGCTGAAACGACCGAATTGAAAGTAATTGACCGTTCTCAGCTCATCCTTGATATCTTTGCGCGCCGCGCTCACAGCGGGGACGGCAAGGTTCAGGTAGAACTCGCCCAGTTGAAATACAACCTGCCGAGACTGACCGGAAAAGGAACTGCAATGTCACGCCTCATGGGAGGAATCGGCGGACGCGGGCCCGGTGAAATGAAGCTCGAAATCGACCGGCGGCGCATCAGGGAGCGGATTACACGGCTCGAAAAGGAACTCGGCTCCCTCAGCGAGGCGAGAAGGCAGCGCCGTCAACGCCGCATTTCCACGGGAATTCCGATTGTTTCAATTGTGGGCTATACGAATGCCGGGAAATCGACCCTTCTGAATGCGCTCACGGCCAGCACCACGTTTGTCGAAAACAAGATGTTTGCGACCCTCGACACCGCAAGCCGTCGTCTCCGCTTTCCGCGCGAGCGGGAGATAATAATCACCGACACCGTCGGCTTTATCCGCAACCTCCCGAAGGACCTCATGGCTGCTTTCAAGGCTACGCTCGAGGAGCTGGAAGACGCCGATCTCCTCCTCCATCTCGTCGATATTACCAATCCACGCATGGAGCAACAATTGGCCTCTGTTGAGACTATCCTGAAGGAGCTGGGGCTCGATCGAAAGCCGCGTCTTCCGGTATTCAACAAGATCGATCAGGCAGAACCGCACCAGGCTGCTCTCGTCGCGGAGCGCTATTCAGCTGTCACCGTCTCGGCGTTGAATTGCGGAACCCTTACGCCTCTTCTGAGCGCCATCGAAGCAACCCTCTGGGCCACGGACGCGATTCCTGAACAGAGGGACGCTGCGATACCGGAACGCCTATCCGACTACTAATCCTTTTTTCGAGGTCGGCGCGTCGGGCCAATTTCTTCCGGTATAATAAATAATATGGAATTTTCACCGAAATGGATTGCCTGGGAAATTACGCGCCGTTGTAATCTGCGATGTGTTCACTGCCGCTCATCATCCGAGATGGTCGTTCAGGATCATCCGGACTTTCCGCTCGAAGAGGCATTCCGCATAATCGATGACATTGCTTCGTATGCGCAGCCGGTCGTGGTCCTGTCCGGCGGCGAACCGCTCATGCGCGCCGACGTATTTGACATCGCCCGATACGGTACCGACAAGGGACTCCGCATGTGCATGGCGACCAACGGCGCCATGATTACCGACGATATTTGCGGAAAGATTAAGGACTCCGGCATCCGGATCGTCTCGATGAGCCTGGACGGGTCGACGGCGTCCGTGCACGACGATTTCCGCAACCAGGAAGGGGCATTTCAGGGCGTCATGAAGGCCGCGGAACTTTTTCGCAAAAACAGCATCGAATTCATTATCAATTCGTCGTTTACAAAGCGGAACGAGGATGAGATCCCAAACGTCTATAAGCTTGCAAAATCTATTGGCGCAACCGCCTGGTATCTCTTCATGATCGTTCCGACCGGACGCGGCGAGGAGATTATGAACGAGCTGATTTCAAAAGAACGATATGAGGACATTCTGGACTGGCATTACCAAATGGAGAAGGACGAAGATGTCATGCTGGTGCGCCCGACATGCGCGCCGCATTATTACCGCTTTGTGCTGCAGAAGGCAAAGGAGGAAGGCGTGGCGTTTCAGCGCCGTACGCTCAAGTTTTCGACGGGCGGCTCCAAGGGATGCCTCGCCGGTCAGCTTATCTGCCTGATCAATGTCGACGGAGACGTCCTCCCCTGCAGTTACTTTCCGAAGGCCGCCGGTAATGTCAGACAGCAGTCATTCAAGGACATCTGGGAGAATTCTGAGCTTTTCAGACAATTGCGAGACTTCAAGAGTTACAAGGGTAAATGCGGCATATGTGAGTTTGTGAATGTCTGCGGCGGCTGCCGGGCCCGCTCGTATGCGGTAACCGGAGATTATCTGGATCCGGAGCCTTTCTGCAATTATATCCCCGCTAGGATGAGGAGCGATTCCTGATGAACGATACCTTTCTGCGCGTCTGTGCAGGCGAAAAGACCGACTACCGGCCGGTGTGGCTCATGCGACAGGCCGGCCGGTATCTGCCCGAATATCAAAAGGTACGTGCGAAAGTCGACTTCCTGACTCTGTGTAAAACGCCTGAACTGGCGGCTGAGGTGACGATTCAGCCAGTGGACATCTTGAAGGTCGATGCGGCAATCCTTTTTTCGGATATCCTGGTCCCCATCGAACCGATGGGCATGCAGCTGGAGTTTTCGGAACTCAAGGGCCCTGTCTTTCACAACCCGATACGTACTGAGTCGGCTATCGGGAATCTGCGACGCATTAAGCCCTATGAAGATGTGCCGTACGTGCTCGAGACGATCCGGCTGCTGAAGCAGTCTCTGAAAGTACCGCTGATCGGCTTCTCGGGTGCTCCATTTACCCTCGCGACCTATATGATTGAAGGCGGCAGCTCGCGGAATTTCATCCATACCAAGCGCATGATGTACCAGGCTCCAGCGCTTTTCGCCTCTCTTATGACAATGGTGAGCGATGTCGTTATTGATTATCTGAAGGCGCAGATTGCCGCCGGAGTCGATGCCGTGCAGATATTCGATTCGTGGGTCGGTGCGCTGTCGCCGCACGATTTCGATATCTTTGCATTACCGCTTGTGCAGAGAATTATCAGAGAACTCCGTACCTGCCAGCGCACGGTGCCGATTATCTATTTCGCCTTTAACAGCAGCGGTATGCTTGACCGTGTAAAAAGTGCCGGTGCCGACGTTTATGGGCTTGACTGGCGTATCGATATGGCTGATGCGGTCGATCATCTCGACAGAAACCATGTTGTCCAGGGTAATTTCGATCCGTGTGCGCTCTTCGGAACCCGCGATTCGATTTACACGGAAGTGAAGCGCATCATCGAAGGCGGACGATATGCTCCGGGCCATATTTTCAATCTTGGCCACGGCATTTTGCCGGAGACGCCGGTTGAAAGCGCGCAGGCCATGGTGAATGCGGTGCATGAGATCAGCAGCAAGCCGTTTTGATTCCTGAGAGCCATAATTTCAAACGCCTTGGGATCCCCTGTCTTTTTTTGCATCCTTACAGCTCGATAATTTATCTATCAAAGCCACATGACCATCGATCGGATCGTTTTCGGTATAATAAAGCAGATGTCACTCGCAGGGGGATCCGATGCTTGTACTCGGGGTTTTGGCTTCTGGCCGGGGCTCGAATTTTCAGTCTATCATCGATGCTATAGAATCCGGCAGGGTCACGGCCCACATAGCGCTGCTCATCGTCGACAACCCGGACGCCTTTGCCCGACAGCGGGCGCAACGTCACGGCATAGAAGCCCTCTACCTCAACCCGAAGGAATCGCCTTCGAAAGACGCCTATTTCGAGCGCATACGCGATGAACTCCTGGCGCGCGGCGTCCAGCTTGTCGCCCTCGCCGGTTTCATGCGCATTGTGCGGAAACCGCTCATTGCCGCATTTCCAAACCGCATCATGAATATCCATCCTGCGCTGCTGCCGTCGTTCCCCGGGCTGCACGGCCAACAGCAGGCTAACGACTACGGGGTCCGGATCAGCGGATGCACGGTTCATTTCGTCGATGAAGGGATGGACACCGGCCCTATCATCATCCAGGCGGCTGTGCCCGCCGCTCCTGACGATGCGGAAGAGCAGCTTGCACAGCGTATTCTTGCCGCAGAACACATGATTTACCCTGAAGCAATCCGCCTCTTTTCAGAAGGACGGCTGTCGGTAGAGGGCAGAGTCGTCAAAATCCGCGGATATGAGCCCCCTGCTGCCTTGCTCATTAACCCGCCTGTTGGCGCCTAGCGTGCGAATCGCAGGCGGGTCGGCAAAGGGCAGAAAAGTCATATCCCGAAAGGCTTTCGCATGCCGCAGCGGTGAAGACGAGCTGCGCCCCACCTCGGCAAAAGTCAAACAGGCCATATTCAACATATTGGCCGCAGAAGTCCCCGGCAGCAGATTTCTCGACCTCTATGCCGGAACAGGGGCAATAGGGCTTGAGGCGCTCAGCCGCGGAGCGGAGCGGGCCGTCTTTGTTGATCGCAACGTCGAACGTATTCGGCTCATCCGTGAGCTGGCCGAACGCTTTCACTTTGCTGAACAGGCTGAGACAGTGCGCGCGGAGGCCATGGCATATCTGAAGCAGCTGTCCACACCGTTTCGGATCATCTTTATTGATCCGCCGTATGCATCCGCTGAAATACCCCAGATTCTTCTCCTTGCCGGCGTCGATTCCGTGCTTGAAAATAGGGGAATAGTCGTTTTAGAGCATTCCCGCAGGGCGGCCGTTCCGCACCATACCGCCCTCCTCTCACTGAAAAAACAGTACACATACGGAGATACGATGCTTTCCCTATACCGAAAGGAGCCATCATGAAACGCGGTATTTATCCGGGCACGTTTGATCCAGTAACCTATGGACATCTGGACCTCATTAAGCGCAGTCTCACAATATTCGATGAAGTCGTCGTTGCGGTCGCGCCGAACCCGAAGAAAATGCCGCTTTTTACCCTGGAAGAACGGGTCGAACTCATCAAAGAGGCGGTAAAAGATATATCGGGAGTTGCGGTAGAACCTTTCGGAGGGCTGCTGGTCGATTATGCCAAGCGCCGCGGGTGCGCGGCGCTTATTCGCGGCCTGCGGGCTGTATCGGATTATGAATTCGAGATGCAGATGACCCTCATGAACAGGCGGCTCGACAAGAGCATCGAAACAGTCTTCCTGATGCCCTCTGAGGAGCACTCATTTATTTCATCCACGATAGCCAAGGAAGTCTATTCCTTCGGAGGTTCGGTGAAGACCATTGTGCCGCCTAACGTCGCCGCTGCCCTCAGGAAGAAGTATCCAATCAAGAAAGGCAGCGGCGGACTGATCAATTTCTGAATGCGATAACGTCAGCGGCAGATTTTTTGAAGCGTCCACGCCATGTTTTCCCCCAGCGTCTTCATGGTCTGGATGCCCTCGTCGTCATTCTGCACCTCGCCGATTTCGCGACCGCGGCCGATGTTCCAATAACTTGACCCCACCACGATGGTTTCAGCGATGAGAAAGAAATAGTTCAGTGAGCTGAACACATGCGACGCGCCGCCTCTCCGCACGGCAACGACACTTGCACCTACCTTGCGTTTCAGAACATTTCCGTTGGCCCGGGCTACCATGCCGCATCGCTCAATAAGGGCTTTCATGTTGGCCGACACATCGGCAAAGTACGTCGGGGAACCTAGTATGATGCCGTCTGCGGCAATCATCTTGTCGATGTACGCGTTCATCGGATCACTTGTCACCGCGCATTGCTGGTTCTTCCTTTTAAAGCACTCATAGCATGCAATACAGCCACGAAGATTTTCGCCTGACAATTGCACGAGTTCAGTGCTTATACCGGCTTTTTGTACCTCATTGAACACTGTGTTGATCAGAATAGCCGTGTTGCCGTCCTTTCTGGAGCTGCCGTTGAAGGCTACTATATGCATGACGTCCTCCTTCTTGTACTATCAGTAATCCCGAAACAGCGGTTTGTGAACCTTCGGCTTTTCGGTCTTTTCTTTCTTCTTGGGGCGAGGTTTGCACATGGCACAGCGCGTATCACTGCAGTTCTGACAGAAGGAACAGTCGATACATAAGTGCTTCTTGAGCGCCAGTTTATTCCCGCACGTCATATTTTATTATACTGCAGCAGATTAATATTCCCTGGTTTTTTGCAGCAGCCTTTCGCTGAAAATAAGTATTCGTAAAGTGTTGTTGAATTTCTGAAGTGCCGCATTGACTGTATTATCATGATATTGATAACATAATGATATAGTATCTCAAAAAATGGGGTGAATACCATGCCAATAATTAGGCCAATTTCTGACTTGCGAAACAAGACGCCCGAAATTGAAAATCTCTGTCTGCGCGATGAACAGCCTGTGTTTATCACAAAGAATGGTGTCGGTCACCTGGTTGTAATGAGCCAAACCATGTATGAGCAACAACAGTCGTTGCTGGCCTTGTATGGGAAGCTTGAAGAAGCAGAAGAGCAATCACATCAAGGTAAGCACCGATCCTTACGGAAAGCCATGATGGGGATTAAAGGGCGACTCGATGCCAAAACATAGCATCAGGATTCTTTCGGTCGCCGAAAAAGATATCTCTGATCTTATCGATTATATTGCCGTGGACAGCACTTCGGCCGCTTTAAACCTCGCAGAGAAACTTGAGATGCATATTCTCAGACTCGAGGATTTCCCTTATAGCGGCATCGTCCCCAGAGATAAGAACCTTGCCCGCAAGGGGTATCGCGTTCTCAAAGTCGAGAGCCATCTCGTTTTCTACTGCGTCATGGATAACAATATTGTTGAAGTGCGAAGGGTTCTAAGCGGAAAAATGGACTACACTTTTCTTCTTTGACCCATATTTGTCGCCCGGTTCCACATGCAATGACGAACACCCCAAACTGAAACATCGCTTAGGAGGCGGCCATGATACTGCGTTACACCATCCTTTTTCTCTGCTTGATTGTCTGCGTTGCCCAAGGGAGCAGTTCAGCCCCGGCTGCTCAGGAAGAGCCCGCGGCATCATCCTCGGATGCCTCTGACCGGACCGCCCTGGCCATCACCATCTATAACAGCAACATTGCCCTGGTCAAGGAAGAGCGGAAGGTTTCTTTATCGCACGGAGTCGGCGCATTACGTTTCATGGACGTTGCCGCTCAGATTATGCCTGCCACCGTGCATATCAAATCACTCACCAATCCTGACGCCCTCGTCATTCTTGAGCAGAATTATGAATACGACCTCCTCAACCCTCAAAAGCTTCTCGACAAGTATGTCGGCCGCAATGTACGCCTTTACCAGAAAAACCAGTATACCGATAAAGAAGAGGTTGTGACAGCCAAGGTGTTGTCTAACAACGGCGGTCCGATTTTTCAGGTCGGCAATGACGTTACATTCGGCCACCCCGGCCGCATTCTTTTCCCGGGCGTTCCTGAAAACCTGATCGCAAAACCGACGCTTGTATGGCTTTTGAACAATTCCGCGCCCGCGCATCAGAAAATAGAAGCCTCATACCTCACGGGCGGTATCACTTGGCGGGCCGATTATGTCGTCACGCTTAATGATCGGGATGACCGGGCATCACTCGGCGGATGGGTCACCATCGACAATAAAAGCGGAGGGATGTATCAAAATGCAAGGGTCAAGCTTGTAGCCGGTGATATCAACCGGGTCAAGGACGAGCCCGCGTATGAACGCAGGGATGTCAGACTCGCAATGGCGGCAGCTCCGGCGCCTCAGTTCAAGGAAGAGGAGTTTTTCGAATATCACATCTATACGCTTCAGCGACCATCTACTATCAAGGATAACCAGATCAAACAGATCAGTTTTGTCGAGGCCAATGACATTCCAGTCGCCAAGGAACTTGTGCTGAGAGGCGATGCATCATACTACTGGAATCAATCGACCGACCCGGTTCAGAAGAAGATCGGCGTCTTTATCGAGATTTCCAACAAGAAAGAACAAAACCTCGGGATGCCCCTGCCGAAAGGTATTGTCAGGGCATACAAGCAGGACAAGGAGGGGAGCCTGCAGTTTGTCGGCGAGGACAAAATAGAACACACCCCCAAGGATGAAAAGATCCGCATCAAGCTTGGCGACGCCTTTGACGTTGTTGCAACAAGAAAACAGACCGATTGGAAGAAGTCGGCCAAGAATATCTACGAGTCATCATATGAGGTGTCTATTCGCAATCACAAAAAAGAAGATGTCACCGTCAAGGTGATAGAACCGATTCCCGGCGACTGGAGTATGCTGAACAACTCCCATGAGTTTCGCAAGACAACTTCGCACGGTGTCGAATTCATCGTCCCGGTCCCGAAAGACAAGGAGGCCACCCTTACGTACTCGGTTCGGATGAAGTTCTGAAACATTAAGTCGGCCTACATTTCCCGCGCCTGTCATCAATAGCTTCCTCAGGCAAGTAAAAAGGCGGCAGGCGATGGTTCGCCTGCCGCCTTGAATACTATACTGTTCGATTAAACAGTTGACTTCGAGAGGTCTTTACCGATCTTCTTGAGGGCCGCCTGCGCCGCAGCAAGACGGGCAATCGGCAGACGATACGGCGAACAGCTGACATAATTGAGTCCCAACCTGTGGCAAAATTCGACCGATGACGGGTCACCGCCGTGTTCACCGCAGATACCGAGCTTCAGGTCTTTCTTGACCTTCCGGCCCTTGTCGGCAGCCATCTGCATCAATAGACCGACACCGGTCTGATCGAGTTGCATGAACGGATCTTCGGCGAGGATCTTCGAATCGATATAAAACGGAAGGAACCGCCCCGCGTCGTCGCGTGAAAGGCCATAGGTCGTCTGGGTGAGGTCATTGGTGCCGAACGAGTAGAAATCAGCATGCGCCGCGATCTGATCGGATGTAATGCAAGCGCGCGGCAGCTCAATCATCGTTCCGACCGTATAGGCAAGCTTCGATTTGACTCGTGCCTTCACCTCATCTGCAACCCTGACCGTAAGCTCCCGCATCCCCTTCAGCTCATTGACATGCCCGACAAGCGGAATCATGATCTCGGGAATCACCTTCACCTTCTGCGCTGCAAGTTCGCATGCCGCTTCCATAATCGCGCGGACCTGCATCTCATAAATCTCCGGATAGGTGAGGCCAAGACGGCAACCGCGATGGCCGAGCATCGGGTTGAATTCATGAAGGGCCTTGTTCTTGGCGCGAAGCCGATCAGCCGATACCCCCATTTCCTGGGCCAACTCCTGAATCTCCGCATCAGTATGGGGCAAGAACTCGTGCAGCGGCGGATCAAGCAGGCGGATGGTCACAGGCAGTCCGGCCATCTCCTTGAAGATGCCGATGAAATCGTTCTTCTGCATCGGAAGAATCTTGGCCAGCGCCCGTTCGCGCTCGGTACGGGTATCGGAAAGGATCATTTCGCGTACAGCCTTGATGCGATCCGCCTCGAAGAACATATGCTCTGTGCGACAGAGACCGATTCCCTGGGCGCCGAAATCCCTGGCGACTCGCGCGTCGTGCGGAGTGTCGGCGTTGGCGCGGACCTTTAGCGTGCGGAATTCATCGACCCACTTCATAATCGTCTGGAAATCGCCTTTCAGCGTAGGATTGACAAGTGGAGCCTCGCCGAGCATAACCTCGCCGGTGCTTCCGTTGAGTGTTACCGAGTCTCCTTCGCGAATGGTAATCGATCCATTGATGGTGAAATACTTTTCTTTTTCATGAATATCGATGGCTCCGCAGCCGACGACACAGCACTTCCCCATTCCACGGCCGACGACAGCCGCATGGGATGTCATGCCGCCCCGAGCGGTCAGAATGCCCTGAGCGGCATACATGCCACCGATATCTTCGGGCGATGTCTCGGTCCTGACGAGAATGACCTTCTCATGCTGGGCTGCTGCGTGCTCTGCTTCCTCAGCAGTAAATACGACTTTGCCGACCGCCGCGCCCGGCGATGCCGGGAGTCCCTTCGCGACTGGCTTCAGCTTGGCCGAAGGATCAAGGGTCGGATGGAGAAGCTGGTCCAGCTGGGCGGGATCGATACGCTGAACCGCTGTCTTGCGGTCAATCAGTTTTTCCTTGACCATGTCCACGGCAATCTTCATTGCCGCTGCCGCCGTTCTCTTGCCGACTCGCGTCTGAAGCATATACAGCTTGCCTTCCTGCACGGTAAACTCTATGTCGAGCATATCGCGGTAGTGCTTCTCGAGCCTCTGATAGACGCTCTTCAGGTCCGCGTATGCCTTCGGCATCTTTTTCGCGAGCTCCTCGATGTGCATCGGGGTCCGGATGCCGGCCACGACGTCTTCGCCCTGGGCATTAATCAGGCACTCGGCGAAGAATTTACGCTCTCCGGTGGAAGGGTCGCGGGTAAACCCGACGCCCGTGCCGGATGTTTCACCGATATTTCCGAAGACCATCGACTGGATATTGCAGGCAGTGCCGAGATCGTCGGCAATACCGTTGAGCTTGCGATATTTCACTGCCCGGTCTCCGAACCATGAGCCGAACACGGCGTTGATGGCCAGCTCAAGCTGTTTTACCGGTTCCACTGGAAATTCCGACGAGGTCTCCTGCCGGTAAATGCCCTTGAACTCTTCGACCAGTTTCTTCAGATCGTCAGCCCCCAATTCTGTATCGAGCTTCACGCCCTTGGCTTTCTTCATGGTGTCGATAGCGTATTCGAATTTCATGCGATCGATGCCCATAACAATTGTTCCGAACATGGTGATGAAGCGGCGATAGGCATCGAAGCCGAAGCGCTCATTGCCGGTCCGCTTGATGATGCCCTGAAGCGTAGCGGGATTCAGGCCGAGATTCAACACCGTATCCATCATGCCCGGCATCGAGAATTTCGCACCCGATCGCACTGAAACAAGCAGCGGATTGACCGGGTCGCCGAACTGCATCCCCATCGCCTTCTCGGTCCGCTTCAGATTGTCGAGAACCTGTTCCCACATCTTCGGAGGATATTTCTTGCCGCTCAGGAAAAATTCATTGCAGGCCTCTGTAGTAATCGTAAAACCTGCAGGAACCGGGATACCGAGATTCGTCATCTCCGCAAGACCGGAACCCTTGCCGCCCAGCAGATCCTTCATGTCTCCCCTGCCCTCGGCCTTGCCGTTGCCGAAGAAATAGACCCATTTCTTCGTCTTCACGGATACCGCAGGTTTCTTCTTGGCAGCCTGGGGCTTCTTTTGTTGTACAGCTTTCTTCGATTGTGCCGAAGCCTTCTTCATCACAAATTCCTCCTGAAAGATAATAAAAAAGAACATTTTGATTCTAGCGCAGGATCGACAAAAATGCAAGAAATACAGTATCGATACACCTATTTTATATATATTATATACAATATGCACAAGGCATTGGAGATAAGGGTAAGCGATGCACACTGCCGCAGCAAAACATCCCCTTTTTGGTATAATAAAGACCTAAACAATTCGCAGTGATGCATTTGAGGAGACAATGAAAACGGTAACTCTCTATGCTGCCATCCTTATGAAAATTCCCTGCCCCAGCTGTGGACATGACCATGAAGCCGTGCACAAAGAGCCGCCTTTGGATGATTTTATTGTCATGTGCCCGAAGTGCAAAGAAGCGTGCAAGGTGAAACTCAACGTTCGCCAGCAATACCGCAAAAGTGTGTCGATACCCTGTTCCTATACGGATGTCCTTGAAGTCGAGAGCATGCTCGATCCGCGCGTCAAGAACGGCTGGATTAATGACTTATCGCGTACCGGCTGCAGCATTGAGTTCAGCGCGCTCAAATACTCAGAACGCCTTGAAAAGAAAGGAAACATACTCGTCATTTTCTTTTCATTTCCCGGACAAAAAGAACCTTTTTCAATTCAGGGAGAAGTTCAGGCCGTCATGGAGACTGGGCAGTTGAAGATGAAGATGGGCATCAGCTTCATCAACATGATGGAACATCATCAGCGACGGCTCAACCTGTTCCTGATGGCCTGATACTCAGCTGCGGGACAGCCAGCAGTGTCTGAGACAGCCCTTTCCGTTTCGCACCTTTCTTTCGCGTATACCGGAACACCGGTCCTTTCGGATATCCGGCTCGATATCGCTCAAGGCGATTATGTCGGGCTTGTCGGCCCGAACGGGTCGGGGAAAAGCACGTTTATCAGAGCGATTCTCGGGCTTGTCTCTGTTCCGCCCGATACGGTCAGGATATTGGGGATCCCCCTGGAGCGCTTCGCCGATTGGGACAAAATCGGTTATCTCCCCCAACAAATTAATCACATCAATCCGTTCTTTCCGGCCAATGTCGAAGAAATCGTCCGCCTCGGGACGGTTTGTCGGAAGGGCTCTGCCGCTCAGAACCGCGGCGCCGCGGTATTCCGCGCCCTGAGCCTGCTGGGCATTGAAGACCTGGGCAAAAAAATGATCGGTGAACTCTCGGGAGGCCAGCAACAGCGCGTCTTCATAGCGCGCGCCGTTGTCAACAACCCGTCCTTGCTCATCCTTGACGAACCGACCGCGGCGCTCGACCCCGACACGCGCGAGCGCTTTTACGCGCTGCTCCAGTCACTGAACCGTGAGCAGGGCACGACCATCATTCTCGTTACTCATGACATCGGAACGATAGGAAGGTACGCCAAAAGGCTGCTCTATCTGGACAAGCAGGTCGTCTTCTATGGCGGATTCGATGATTTCTGCAGGTCGGACGAAATGTCTAAATTCTTCGGCGATTATTCGCAGCATATCATCTGTCATAGGCATGATACGGATCATCAGCATGGAAATGACTGAACTATATTCTTTCGCTTTTATGCAGCGCGCGCTAGTCGCAGGCTGTCTCGTTGCTGCCGCCTGTTCGGCGCTGGGACTCTTTCTTGTGTTACGGCGGATGTCGTTGATTGGGGACGGGCTGGCGCACGTTTCATTCGGAAGCGTTGCCCTGGCACTGCTCTTTCAGACACAGACCCTGCTTATTACAATCCCTGTCGTGCTCTGTGCTTCGCTCGGGATCTTCAGGCTTACTGAAAAGACGCGCATTTACGGCGATGCGGCAATAGGCATCGTCTCGTCGCTCGGCATTGCGGGGGGCGTCATCATTGCGAGCGCAGCCGGCGGCTTCAACATTGATCTCTTCAGCTACCTGTTCGGCAATATCCTTGCGATCAGCACGCCGGAAGTCTTTATTTCCGCCGCTCTGTGCATCGTCGTCCTGTTGACTATAATCATTTTCTTCGAAGACCTCTTTGCACTGACGTTCGATGAGGAGACCGCGAGAATCTCCGGCATAAAGACCAAGAGAGTCACCACGCTACTCGTTCTTTTGACCGCCCTGACGGTTGTCCTTGCCATGAAAGTAGTCGGCATCATGCTCATTTCCGCCCTGCTGATTCTCCCTTCCGCCTCGGCACTGCAGGTCGCAAAGAGTTTCAGGGCATGCATGTTCATATCAGTAGCTGTCGGGGTGTGCTCAGTCGTACTCGGAATATCGATTTCATTCATCCTGAATATTCCTTCAGGTGCGACAATAGTGCTGACGAATTTATGCCTCTTTGTGCTGGCAGCCCTCAAGCGTTTCGCGTTCAAGGGGAAAACCGTATGACCCGCCGGACTGAAAACGACCTGACGCATGAGTCAATGCTTGCAGCCCTTCAGGGGCTTGCAAATCCTGTTCATGCTCAGGCATTGCAGAGATTCTTCCGAACCGGCCCGGGTCAGTACGGCGAAGGCGATATTTTTCTCGGTATAAAGGTACCGTACATTCGATCTCTGATCCGTATATTTTCTGCAGCACCTCTTGGAGAAATCCTCAAACTGATCAGGTCGCCCTTGCATGAGGCTCGGCTGCTGGCCCTCCTGCTTATGGTCACACAATACGATAAGTCTGATGAAGAGATTCGTGAAAAAATATTCTCTTCCTATCTTAGGAATGCACGATACGTCAACAATTGGGATCTCGTGGACCTCTCTGCGCCGCACATCTTAGGCCGTCACCTCATGCATCGAGACCGCGCAGTGCTTCGCACTCTGGCCGGCTCACAGCGGCTCTGGGATCGGCGCATAGCAGTGCTTGCCACCTTTTTCTTCATCAAGCACAACGATTTCTCGGATTCCTTGCACATTGCGGAAATGCTTGTTGATGATGCTGAAGACCTGATCCGCAAGGCGGTCGGCTGGATGATGCGGGAAATCGGTAAGCGCGACGCGGAGGCGGCTGAAACATTCTTACGCAAGCATTGCAGGACCATGCCGCGAACCATGCTCCGGTATGCGATTGAACGGTATCCCGAAGAAAAGCGGCTGACGTATCTTCATGCCGGCAAACTTTCCACGGGTGACCGTAACCGAGCCGGCAGCAAAAAAGACGACACCGATCAGCGCGGGTTCCGGCCCGGAAAAGGCAGTAAGCCTAGACACAGGAGAAACGAGAATGTCCGATACTGAATATTTTGCCGAAATGGCGGTGCTCCTCGAGCTGAACGGCCGTGACAGCAGGAGGAAGCTCGATCTCTTCCCGGAAGATACACGCTATTTTGCGATGCTTGCCGGAAGCATTGTCGGGGCCGAACTCGCGCAACGTCTCGAAGAGGTCCCGGAGGCCGTTGCGCAGCAGAGCTCCGCGTTTACGCAGCGGCTCCTTGAGCTGACATCGCCGGGCGATGATGGGACATTTCAGGGCATTCTCGAAACATATCTCATCGAAACGCTCAAGGACGAGCTTCGTTTCTGTTGTGCTAATTGTAAAAAATTCAAGACCTGTCTTGCCCTCGACAGCGAGGAGGTAGGGGATCTCTTCAGGCAGCGAACGCTGGGCGATGAGTCTGCAGAATTAAAACGGCGACTTTCCGACATAGTGAATGATGCGTTTGTGCGCACCCCCTATCTTGCCGTAGAGATTGCCGATGAGCTCTGTGATCGGTTCATTCACCAGTATACCGCGCGCGACATAGGAGGCGTGTTCGGCCGATATGCCGATATCGCAGCCTCGCTGCAGGCCCAATACGGAGTGAATTACCGGAAGATACAAGATGAAATGATTCGCATCAACATGGACTTCGCCGCCGGACGCATCAAGCCCTGACCGCTTCAAGTCAATCGTCCTTCTCACCGCAGACAATACAACGGGGCTCCGGCTGAAGCTCGGAGCCCCGCATCACTACAACTCCCGCTGCGTGATTAAATCTTCAGTCCCTTTTCAGCCATTTTCGCCTTCAGGAGCGCGCCAAGCGTACCTTCCCCGGTATCCTCCAGTTTCCTCTGAGAAGCAAGATACTGTTTTACCTCATCGCGTTCAGACTTTTCGAGCAACCCTTTTCGGCTGAGCCGGATCTTCGCCTGCTTCGCATCGACATCGATGACGAGCGTCTGAATAGCGGTGCCCTGCGGGAAGAGCGCAGTATGATCTGCACCATATTGCGTGCCCATCTCTTCATTCGGGATGAGACCAGTCAGTCCGCTCTCCATCTTGACAAAAACGCCGTAGGGCATGATTTTAGCGACAGTTCCGCCAACGACGTCGCCGACCTTCGGAAGGACAACCGCCTCTTTCACCACCTGGGGCTGAAGGGAAAGCGATATCCTCCGCTCTGCAGGATCGACTGCGGTAATGTAGACCTCGACGGCCTGGCCGACTTCGACCACCTCGCGCGGGTGGTTAATCCTCCTGCCCGTGCCGAAATTGGAGATATGGATCAGTCCGTCGAGTCCGGGTTCGAGTGAAACAAACGCGCCGAACTGAGCGAGCCGCACAACAATCCCTTTCGTCTTGCCGCCCGCCTGATACCGAGACGCCGCATCAGCCCATGGATCAGGCTGCATCGCCTTGATGCTGAGGGTAAGCCTCTTTTTGTCCCAGTCTATGGCGATAATGCGGGCCGTCACTTCCTGGCCTATCGCGAAGACATCCTGCGCCTTTTCGACCCTGCCCCATCCCATTTCGCTGACCGGAATCATTCCGTCCACTCCGCCGAGATCGACGAAAGCGCCGAAATTCTGTACAGATCGGATAGTACCGATAACATCCTGGCCGACCGTAAGCGTTTCCTTGAGCTTCTCGATTTTTGCCTGCCGCTCCTCCTCGAGCAGTGCACGACGAGAAAGGACAATGTTCCTGCCGTCTTCGGAGAGCTCCAAGATCTTGAACGAAAATGCCTGGCCTACAAAAAGACCGCCCTCGCGTCCGGCCTTCAGGTCTATCTGCGACAGGGGACAGAAACAACGCAGGCCGCCGACTGATACTTCGAAGCCGCCCTTCACCTCGCGCTTCACGTCGCCGACAATCGGCAACTTGGCATCAAAGGCGGCGCGGACAACATTCAGCTTCGCAGCCGGAACGCCGCCTAATTTAGTCGTCAGCTCCTTCAACCCGTTTCTCACCGACAGAAACACTGCCGTAACCTTATCACCCGGCTTCACCGTTACAGCGCCGGTTTCATCGCGGAACTCATCGATAGCAATAGCGCCTTCACTCTTGCCGCCCACCTCGACAAACACATACTCACCGGAGACACTGATAACTGTAACCGTTATCTTCTTGCCGGGCTCCAGCCTCTCCGTCGCAGTCATACTTTTTTCGAGCAGATCGGCAAAAGACTCCTCCTGCACATTATCCTGCTCCGCACTCTTGTTCTCATCAACCATTTTCATACCTCTCCTGTTTTATACGTGAGACCGCACACCCGTGCACGACCCCCAAAATCACTATGGCTTATTGCGGCGCTGCCGCAACACTTCATATAAAAGAATGCCGGTCGCTACCGAAACATTCAGTGAATTCACATGCCCGCACACCGGAAGTGCAACAACGGCGTCGCACATTTCACGAACGGTCCGCCGGAGTCCGGCGTCTTCCGCGCCCATTACGATTGCCACCGGACCGCTCAGATCAAGAGCCCAAGGAGCAAGCGGCGCTCCGGCCTCAGCTCCGACGATCAGCACGCCGCTGTCTTTGACTACCCGCATGGCATGCTTGATATTGACCGTTTCGATAAGCGTCAGGTATTCAAGCGCTCCGGCAGAGGACTTGGCAACTGCCGGGGAAATCCCCGCTGACCGCTGTTGCTGAAATATCACGCCATGGGCGCCGGCCACTTCGGCGCTCCGCAACATGGCGCCGAAATTTCTCGGATCTTCGATGCAATCCGCCACAACGAACAAGGCCTCTCTTCCGGCCGTCCTTATGATACCCGGTAGATCCTCTATCAGCAGCTTCGGTTTACGAGCCACATGGGCGGCAATCCCCTGATGGCCCTTGCCGAAACGCGTCTCAAAAAAATCGCGTGCGGCACGGCGAACGGTCACCCCCTGTTTTTCGGCATCGCGCATCAGGGCATAGACATTGGCGTGCCCATGTTCCATGACATAAACGGCAAACAATGGCCTTCCGGCTTTTAAGGCCTCGCGAACCGGATTAATCCCGTAAATGAAGTCCTCCGCGTCTTTTGTCGGTCCTGACGCAACCTGCTTGTCTTTCGGAGTGCCCCGCATGCCGGCAGGCCTAGGCGATCTTGACACGCCAGGACGTGCCGTCTTTCTTATCCTCCAGCACAATGCCGGCCGCATCGAGTTCCGCCCTGATCACATCGGCGGCGGCCCAATCCTTAGCATCGCGGGCCACGCGGCGATCCCGGATCTTCTGCTTGATCGCGTCTTCAGTAAGCGGAATCTTCTTCGCTTTCAGGAGGTCGATATGCCACCGCTGCGGCGTCCGAGCAAAGAGATTCAGCACACTGCAAATAGAGCGCAGGCTCTCTTTTGCACGACGCAGAAGCTGCGCGGCATCGGACCCGCACGGTTTGGTATCGAGAAAGCGGTTTAGCTCGCGAATCAGTTCAAAGACGGTCCCGACAGCCAGTGCGGTATTGAAATCGTCGTCCATCGCCTCTTCGAATTGCGGGCGGAACCGCTCCAGCATGGTCTCGAGCGCCGCTGCGGCATCCTGCTGCATTTTCGGCACCTTGGACTCCAGGGCATGTCCAATTACTTCATCCATCCTGCACACCGTACTGTAGTAACGATCAATCGAACACTCCGCGTCGCGCAACTGATCCTGGGAGAATTCAATCGGACTGCGATAGTGGCTTGAAAGGACGAACAGACGAATCACTTCGGCGTCGAAAATGCCGAGAATCTCGCGAATCGTAAAAAAATTGCCGAGCGACTTCGACATCTTCTCTTTATCAATCGTGATAAAGCCATTGTGGACCCAATACTTCGCAAACGGCTTGCCGGTATACGCCTCTGACTGGGCGATTTCATTCTCATGGTGCGGGAAGATCAGGTCCGCCCCCCCGCCGTGAATATCTATCGTCTCGCCCAGATGACGTATCGACATGGCAGTACACTCGATGTGCCAGCCGGGACGCCCTTTGCCCCATGGGCTCTTCCACCACGGCTCGCCTTCCTTGGATGCCTTCCAGAGAGCAAAATCCATCGGACTCCGCTTGCGTTCATCGACCCCGACTCTGGCCCCTGCGCGGAGATCGTCGAGGTCCTTCTTCGAGAGTTTTCCATATCCCGGAAATGAATCGACCGCGAAATAGACACTCTGATTCTCGCCTTCCTGCACGGGGTAGGCATGCCCCTTGGCAACCAGTATGCCGATAACGTTTATCATCTCTTCGATATGCTCGGTCGCCTTCGGTTCGATATCCGCACGTGCGATACCGAGCGCATCCATATCGCGATAGTATTCATCGATATAGCGGGCAGCAACGGCGTCCCACGCTGAACCCTCTTCATTGGCACGGCGGATAATCTTGTCGTCGATGTCGGTGAAATTGCGCACAAACGTCGTCTGAAAGCCCTTGTAGCGGAAATAACGGCTAATAACGTCAAACACAATAGCACTGCGGGCATGCCCGATATGGCAATAATCGTAGACTGTCACCCCGCAGGCATACATGCCGACCCTGCCGGTCGCAAGAGGGATGAAATCCTCTTTCCTGCCAGACATCGTATTGTAGACTTTCATCCTGCCGCTCTTGCCTTCCCCGCGCCCGATCCGGCCTTCCAGACGCGCCAACCGGTCGGAAACCTCGCTGATGCGTTCGTCAACCGGGTCGGGAAGACGGACGTGATCGAGGTCCGCAATGATTCCTTCGTCACCAATCTGAATCACCTTTTTCTTGACGATTCTGCCGGGAACGCCGACGACGATCGCATGATCGGGGACTTCGATGAGGACAACCGAATTAGCCCCTATTTTAACATAATTGCCGATGCGCATTGGGCCGAGCACCTTAGCCCCCGCGCCGACAACCACATTGTCGCCGAGCGTGGGATGCCTCTTCCCGCGTTCCTTTCCGGTGCCCCCCAGCGTGACCCCCTGATAGAGCAGGCAGTCCCTTCCTATCT
>Ga0187786_10000075_pt1 | contig 31065 bp, 32 predicted proteins | sample 0815_BV2_10_20_M_FD_132449 | JGI IMG/M metagenome (GOLD analysis project Ga0187786, IMG submission 132449) | Tropical peat soil microbial communities from peatlands in Department of Meta, Colombia - 0815_BV2_10_20_MG | ecosystem: Environmental > Terrestrial > Soil > Wetlands > Peat | place...
GAGCGGTGGGAACAGCTCGTTACAACGTCAACACGTTCCCGATACCGGGTTCCGATTTACACCTCCAGCTTCGGTAACAAGATCTATTGTCGAAATCCAGGGGATCGTCGGAACAAATCCGGATGGTGTCTATGGAGAAAATACTCGCGTAGCTGTAGAAAAATATCAGACTAAGTTAAAGGCTGTCGGCTTCTATTCCGATACCATCGATGGAAAATGGGGCAAGAATACCGAAGCGGCACATGTGGCTTTCGCAATCTCGCCAAACATTGAGAGAAGGGGATATAACTGTGCGGGATTTGCCTTTAAAGACTACAAGTTTCATAGTCTCTCTGAAACAAAGACGATTTATGGATCTATGACATCTCTTTCCGATTGTTCCAATAAATGCAAACCCTTTCAGCACAAGTTCTGGTTGTGGGAATTCAATCTGCAGACAACCGATCTGCTTACCGGGGCATCCTCTGCTGCGTCACCGGATTTCCATACTGTCGGCGGCCAGACCGATTCAAAAGGCGCGGGACCGGATCATGTAATGTCCAAGAACGGCCAGCGTCCGGTCGAAGGACCTAAGCCTCCTCTGGATTGGGAGCTTAAGTCCGGGCCTGCGCCGCATCCCATTACAGGGAGTCCGATGCCGCGCTTCCATTGGACTGTTACGGGTACCAAGCTGACATGTTTTTGCAACGGTAAATTGCCTTAGCGTAATAATCGGGATTTATGATTTCATAAATCCTTAAGAAACATTTGGACATGAGAATGACCGGAAAAAATGAAGAAGTAATCATAAAAACTACGATGGCGGAGATAATAGCGCGGATAAGTCTGAGGGATGGGAAATTGCATGGTCACTGCGAATGGTATGACCTGAGAGGAAATTTAGTCAGCTATGGTTCTTTCAACAACGGCATGCCGGTTGCGGGTACGTTCTTGAACTGGGCAAATTTCCTGAGTCAGTTAGGTAAGGAAATGCCTTATGATCCTTCAACATATTGTCGGGATTGGGTTACTGTTTTTGAAGTGCATTTCGCCTCAGAGCTGCCGAATTATAGATTGGTGATAGAAGCATATTCTAACGGCATGAAGATTTAAAGCACAATGAGCCCCGGTTAAAAAATACGCTATCCGTAAAATAGAGGTTAATGGTGTGAGTGAGAAAGCGTCTGCAAACATCAAGACAACAGACACGAAGAAAGCAAACTCAAGCTCTCAAAGCCGGAGGATAAAAAACTCTCAGGTCACGCATTCGCCTGTTGACCGGATCCTTTCTTTACAAAGAACCATCGGCAATCAGACAGTGCAAAGATTATTCAAGGCCGGTATTGTTCAGGCTAAGCTCAGAATAGGCCGGCCTGGTGACATCTACGAACAAGAAGCGGATATGGTTGCAGACCGGGTGATGCGGATGCCCGACATTTCCGCTTTGCCGGTTCACGCGACGAACATACCGGTCGTCCAAAAAGACGAAAGAGACAAGAGCACGCCCGATCCGGCCGCCGGAAAAAAAGGTCCGGTGCCGGCGGATTTTGCGGCGCAGTCTTCTCATCCCGACTTTCTGAAAATGCGAAGACCATTTCTCGATCGGAACGCATATGGCCTTTGGGATCAGGCATCAGCGCTCAGTGTCTGGAAATATAACTTCGACTTCTTTAAACGGTTGGGGTTCGACGATGATCTGGCCGGAAGAGCGACGAATTTAACCGCGCCCTTTGCCATTGATGCGCAATTGAAAATCGATAACCCTAAGTGGTGGGAAATAACCGATCGTGAATTGAAAACGACGTCAATAACGCTTTCGATACCGGTGTTTGATTTCGGAGCCGACTTTAGGAATTGGAAGCCACTGCCTTTCCTGCAGAAAAAAAGCGCGGAGACATTCCGGCTAGCGGTTGCGTCCGTCTCGTTCGCTCCGGATAATATTGTCTCGTCTTTGGGAACCGGGCAGCAACTGCCGGAGCCTGTGCGAGACTTTTACGAACCGAGATTCGGAGCTGACTTCGGCCGAGTACGGGTGCATAATGATTCGCGAGCTGCGGAATCTGCCGGCTCAATTGATGCGATGGCGTTTACAGTTGGTAACGATGTGATATTCGGAGCAGGGCAATACTCTCCTGAAACTAGCGACGGGAAAAAATTGCTCGCACATGAACTGGCGCATGTGGTGCAACAGTCAGGGTCGTCTCAGCTGAATCTACAGCGGGCTCCGGACGATAAGAAAAAACGCAGGGATGTGATCATTATCGGCGAAGACTGGAGGGGCAGTGATGAAATGGCGAGTGTCTTGTCTTCGGGAGCCTTCATGATTCATGCCAAAAGCATACATGAAGTGGTCACAAAATTAAGCAAGGTCGACTTCCCGGTCGGCACTCTCTATATAATCACGCATTCCGCTCCAACGGGCGAGTTGCAGTTCGGCACGGCAGAAGGCACTGTCAAACCGGCAGACATCGCTGCAAAACTGAAAGGTACTTTATCTACCGCCAATGCTCCCGATGTTGTCGATTTTCGCGGCTGTAGTGTGGGTGCGAGTCCGAAGGCTATGGAGCAGATTCGATCTGCACTCGGTGCGGCGGCGGTTGTTGCGGGCGAATGTTTCGCCGTGATTGATCGTTCAAAGCCGGTTGCAATAAACAAGAAATATATTACGAATGAGGACGATATAACAGATAAGACAGCCGATGAAGAGCATAACGAGAAGCGCCGGGAGCTTTTCCTCGATCTGCTTAAGAAGAATGCAGACACATTTGGGGCATACAAAAAATGTATCATCAATCCGGGTGAAAGAGGTTATTTCGCTGCGCACGGTCATTTTGTGGCTTTCTGGTTCAACCCGGACGATACCGCAGAGTGGGAACCCGGAAAATCCGTCTGTTACAAGGATGCTGCGCGCGAGACGGCAGATCCGAATGAACCTCTCCCGGCGAGTGATCACTGTCGTATTATTACTGTCAAAAAGTAGGCACCATACCGTGTCCTGAACATTCCGTCTACCGGGATGACATTAATCAAGAGGGCAATCAATGATCGCTCGGAATGGCGTGCTGAGGCAAATAATTATAATGGCGGACATATGTTGTTACCTGGTCTATCAGCTACACATTGCCAAATCCAATGACAATTGATGCCGGGCAGATGGATGCCCTGAAGTTCCTTCAAAAATTCGATATCGGGAGCTGAAATAACAGAGGAATTAATAAATGGGTGAAAACGCAGCAGTAAGAATAAAGGAGCCTGACAAGAGATCGAATAAAGCATCCAGATATCCGAGTCCTGTTTTCTTGCAATCCACAAGCTCGCCCATTGATGATCTCTTCTTCCTCCAAAGAACCGTTGGCAATCAGGCCGTGCAGGGGTTATTTAAGTGGGGCGGGGAAAATAGGCTCCTGACAAAGCTTTGTCCGGGCGCGGCCGGGATTTCGCTGCAGAGGCAACCGAAGGGGGGAGAAGAGAAAAAGGGTGCAGAAAAGTCAAAAATGATGCCGGCAGATTTTGTCATTGATCTATCGACCCCGGTGAAGAATCCCGAGCCCGACTACAGCAAAAATGAGGATGAACTCGGTGTATGGGAGAAGGCAGTGTTCCTTTCGCACTTTGAATTTGCCTATGCAACCGAGGCTATTACTATGCCTGATAAAAAACAGGGGAGTTATGTTTCCACAGTCTCCGCGAAATTCGTCAACCCTGAATTCTCTGTGCGGATTGCGAGCGAGCTGCTGGAGAATTCAAAATTCAAACCGACAGGAGAGAGAACTACCTGGATAACGATTCATAGTCGAGTAAGAAGACATGCTTATGTGCATATTGACCGCTATCGCGATGCAGCTAAAAAGATGGAAAATGAGATTCATAAATCCTTCGACAATCTTCCTACCGTTGATACGCCTCTTCCGGTTTCTAAGGCGGACCTGGATTCATATATGGAATCTCTTGGCTTGTACCTCTCCGCGAGGGTCGCATATGAATTATGGAAGACCACTTGTGACTGGGAAAAAGAGGATTATCCAAGACTGCTGAAAGGCATACCCAATGTTTCCGGTATTCTTAAAGTAGCATGCGACCCAAGGCCCGATGTTCCTGCTATACCTTTGCTTCCGGTTTCCGTCCGTGCGGAGATGAGGGAACCAGTGAAAAAGAAAAGGCAAAGCACTGAGAAAAAGGTCCGGTAAGGGTGAGTGATGAGGGCAATTTCCAAACTCCATGACGACAAGAAGCAGGATGAGACCTCTCGAAGCAGGAAATCGGGGCATTCTAATCTTGCCCGTTACCCTGTCGACCAAGTTGCGGCCCTGCAACAAACCGTCGGTAATCAGACGGTGCAGAGACTATTCAGACTGGGACTAATCCAGCCCAAGCCTGCAACCAGCCCTTCGGATGAAAACCATGGCCTTGTCCGGCCGTTGTCTGATGGCGTCGGTGAAGTCGAACTTGGTCATACTGACTGCGACTGGGACCGGAATGTCGGAGCCAAGGATATTTTTGTCCCTAAAAGCGGAGAGCCTAAGGTCAATATATCTGCAACTGAAGAATGCACAAAGCCATGCACCAAAAAACACGAAGACGATCATCTGCAAAGACTGAAGCCGATATGCAAGAGTTACTTCGAGTGCTTCAAGGCTGCGTCCGATAAGGCCGCCAAATCGGCTGAATGTAAGACATTCAAGAAAGAGGATGATAGGAAGAAGTGCATAGAGCAGGAGACAGAGGTAAACCGTTTGGAATGTTTTATTGCACTCGCCGATAAATGGGATGCGGAGGGATGGGAATGCGAGGCATATAAGCTGTCCCTGAAATGTGCGGAAGATCTGCAGCAAAAGGGCGACGCAAAGTGCAGCGGAAAGCTCGGCGCATATATCTACTCAGCTTCTCAGAAGATCAAGAAGTATTGCAAGACCGAACAGAAGGAAACGAAGGAAAAGCCAAAAGAACCCGAAAAACCGGGACGGAAATAGAAGCGAAATGCAAGCTGCTTGCTTATGGAAAAGCCGGTAGGTGGATGTGATTTATGAAAGAAAGAGTCGACGGTGCAAAGAATTCCGATGTAAAGGTCCGACAGAGATCTTCCAGGGCGCAGAATCCCGGCATGCCCCGGGACTACTCAGCTGTAAATAAAATCCTGCAGCTGCAACAAACCGTCGGCAATCATGAGGTGCAGAGATTATTTAGATCCCGGATCGTTCATGCGAGGAGCGGGATCTCCGCTCCCGGAACCGTCTCGAACATCGTACAACGGCGGCCCGCCGACGACTTTGTCATCAGAGGACAGTTTCAAGGCCAGCTGGACTATCCGGACCGCATATTCTTCGACCTCAACAGCGCAGAGCTCACTGAATTTGAGAAAAAAAGAATAGAGCTCTTTTTTTCCGGCAAGGCCGACATCAATCAACCCATTACGCTGACGGGACTGTCGAGCGAAGAAGGGGATCGCAGCTACAATCTCGCTCTGGCGACGCGGCGCGCTAATGAGGTCAGAAAACAGGTGCTGCGGCTGAACCCTAAGGCATCCGTGACCCTGCTGCCGTCGCGGGTGGAGACAGGGGTGATCGATTACCGCTTCGTCCGGGCGGTGGTGATCAACGAAAAGGCAGGCGGCGGGGGAGCCACCCCGCCGGCCACATGCGATCTCGAGAGCCTCAGGAAACTGCAGACGAAGGCGATCGACCTGATAGGGACGGCGCTGCCTCATCTGGATGATGCGACCTTCGACCCTACGGTACGGTCTTTGTTTGGTGATCCGCTCCCGAAAAAGGATCTGAAAAAGCATCTCGCCGCCCTAAAGGCCAAACTGGGAGAGATTCTGAATGCCGGTAATTACGAATGCGCGAGGCGTGACGACCCCATTTGCAGCGCCGGAGCCCTCGCCTATGCCAATCGGAAGACGAACAGGATCTCGTTCTGTCCGGACAGTCCGGCAGCTCGGCAGGGAGATGAACGGGAGAGAGTTAATACCATGATTCATGAAACGTTGCACCTTACGCCCGATTTGTTTACGAAGGATTATGCTTATACCTCCGATCCTCTGATCTCTTATCTGTCGCAAGCGGAGGCGCTGAAAAATACCGATTCGTATGTTCTGCTCATCCGGCAGCTTGCGCTCAGCATATCGCCGCCACAGGCCGCTTTTTCGGGTACGACAAAGGGCTTCAAAGACTCCGAGCGTGACCTGATATGGGGCGCCATCGGTTGGGCGATGAGCTCTGTAAAGGCAGCTCACTATCAGGTCGCCAGTTTATACAAGGCGGTTGATCTAACGCTAACGACAAAATCGTGGCCGGATATATATGAAGGCTATGTCGATCTATATAAAAGGCTGGCTCCGATATTCGGGCTCAGACCGCTGCGGGACGGCGTGCCGGGCAAAGGGCTTGGGGATGAGGACAAATGGAAGCTTGCAGGAATCCACGACAGACTGAAGACGCTCACCCTGACTGTGAATCCCGATATCAGGCGGTATGATGTCGAGCGTAAAGATAGTATATCGTCAATTTCGATAGACTTTCGCGCGCTGTATGCAACTGCCGAGGTCAATGGGGCATTTCCTGCGCTGTCGCTGGATGAGCGGGTGAAAAAGATCCTTGACGAAATTGTCGCGAAAGGACAGCTAAGCGCTCAGTACGCGTCTGCCATCATCGAGATTCGCGATTTCATGGGGAATAAATGGCCGGTGTAAAGTATAGACATAAGCTGTCTCAAAGGAAATCTAGCGGCCTGTGCGAGACCTGTCGTATACGCGATCTTATGTAGCAAGAGGGAATGTCTGCCTGAAAACAGACCACAAGAACCTTCTCTGTTCGGGTGACAGGTCATGATTGTCCATTACTGTAAGCATGGCTGCCATTGCAAGGGTCTTCCATTCCGATCTGCCTGAACACCTGGCTTTTAGACCCATGAGATCCAGACGTTCATAGATGAGCGTCATCGGCTGCCTGGGAAGTGATGCGGCAGCCAGCCGCGATTTCATCAGGATGATCGAGGCCTCGATCTCCAGCAGTTCGTTTTCGCTGAAATACGAATTGTATTCTTCCGCTCTCATAAATCTTCGGGATTACACAGGCTTCTTCCGAATCAGCAACAGTTGCTTGTCTTGCTGCCGCTGCTGCAGTCGCAGGATGGCTCTCCGCCGTACAGCATGCTGTTTATGATAGCAGCGGCGCATCCGACGCCTTTGGCGACGACAATCGCGTTGAAGGCGCAATTGTTTGCGCAGGCGCCACACTCCATGCAACTGTCACGGTTATGAATCGAGGCTTTCTTGCCCGATATTATGAAAACGTCATGCGGACACACATCGACGCACATGCCGCAGCCAGTGCATCTGTCCGGAAATAGTTCTATGCTCGACTTCCCTGTGAGATATTTCATATAACACCCCAGACATACAACTTAAATATGATTAATAGTATAACTGAAATGGCACCGGCAGACAGATAGATCGGAAAGGCTATTTTAAGCTCCTTTTTTACCCCTGACATGCCTGTAAATGTCGTCGATCCGGTAAACTGCAGGGCCAGATAAGAGCTGACAAGCGGGAAAAAGATATATGCGGCTCCGCGGAACAGAATATTATACTTGTCGTTGCACGCAATGAAGCTTGTAGTAACAAATGTGGAAATCAGTCCCATGACCCATCCTTTGACTGCAAAAGACCGAAATGGTATGAAGGGCAGAAGAAGCGGGGTAAAGAAGCATCCTGCCAGAACCGCTGCCAGCCCCAAAATCAGGAAAGGCAGGCCCCCGGTCCATGCGTCTTTAAAAATAATGCCCGATGGCGTCAGCCCGAATAGCAAAAGTATAACTGCCGCGAAAGGCAGGAACTTCTTCATTGCAGGAGCGATCTCCATGGGTGTAAGGACCAGCCTGTCTGCCATATTGAATTTAACAATTCGCATGTCTTTTGTTGCTTTATAACCTGAACGGATATATGCCGGAATATCTTTTGAATAAACCGGTCCGAAAAGAACCTGGAAGCCCGTAGCCTGTTTAATTCTGAATGCGCTTACCCCGGCTGCGCCGAGCTGCGGAACTATTATCCGTCTGTGTTCCACGAGCGCATGCAAGCACGACGATGAAATGCACCTGATCAACTCATCGGTCCCGAAAGTGCCTTTCCCTGCGGCACACCACACGTTGATGCCCTTTGTGTCCAGAACAAGTATCCATGCGCTAAGCCCTTTTAACTCGCGCCTCAGCATGTCAAAGCTGTATTTGTAGTTTGCGCTAACTAATACGTCGGATGCGTTATCCGGCGAACCTACAGCATAAAGGCCGGTAGAGACCCTGCAATCATTCCGGTAAGAAGTGGTTCTGCACTTGAAATGTTCCCAATAGTCGGCGTTCGTCATAAGGGTTGAAGCTTTTATAGCCGGGCCCGCAGGGGTCATTACAATATCCTCTCCCCAGGTCGGCAAGCTGAGCATATTCGATTTGTCGGGCGACCCTGCACAGCTGCATGATCTTCTTTCCGTGCTTTCAACCTGGGCATCCCTGAATTTAAGTTCAAGCATATTCTTATTTCTATAGGTCACAGTATTTCTTTGAGCATGGGGCTGATCCCCGTTTCCTTAGTCGCTGCGCTCCCCAATTATCAGATATATCAGAATCAGTCTAACTGCCTGCCGTTGATATAGACCTTATCAGGCGATTTAAGCGATTCGTACAACGTGGCCGGCCCGCCCTTAAGCACGACGAACGTTGCCGGCATCCCGACCTTCAACTCTCCCATCTTATGTCCTATTCCTAGCAGCCTGGCACCGCTGGCCGTCGCAAGCCGTACTACTTCAGAAAGTGTAAAGCCCGCCGCCGAAAAAAGCCGCATTTCTTCAGAGAAGGACTCTCCATGTTCGACGCCCAGACTGCCGCAGTCCGTGCCTATTGCCATCGGCACGCCTATTGATTTTGCAAGTCTCATCTGTTCCAGCTGATGATCGAGCGTCTTCACGGAAATATTGGCTTCCTTCGACCCCTTCCTTGCCAGGCGTGAATACGCCTTCATCGGATACGCCGTAGGTATCCAGCAAACACGGCGTTCCGCCAGAAGTCTCAGATTGTCCTCGCCTATAAAATACCCGTGTTCAATGGAATGGCATCCAGCTTGTGCCGCAAATCCTACGGGAATCTTTCCATTGGCATGGACCATGATCTTAAGGCCCATATTTTCTGCGGCTGCCACTGCTTCTGCCAATTCCTGAAGGCTGAACTGGGGCCGGGTCTCCTTGCCGAATTCAGCCAGGCTGTTGATCCCGGAGTTGACTATCTTTATATGGTCGGGTCTGTCGGTATCCGATTGTATCGCCCCGGCAAGCGACTGGCCGTTCTCCGGCGCTCTGCCGATAAGCCGCCCGTAGCGTCCCTTTGAACGCCAGGCTCGTCCTGCGCAGCTGATAAAAGCGGGGGCGCCGCTCATGCCGGGCAAGGATTCCCGCTTGAAGCGCAGGGCATGTCCTCCATAGTCTCCACCATCTCTCAGAGCGACGATACCATATCTTGCTTGGGCTGAGAGGTGGCGGGAGATGATCGGTTCGGCTTCAATGAATGAGTAATTAAGCTGCCTTAATCTCAGCGCTGAGTCGGATGAGCCGGACATGAAGAGATGGACGTGGCAATCGACCAGACCGGGGATTAGTGTGCATTCACTCCAGTCGATAGTCTCCGGCGGAAACCGTTCCGCATTTAGGTCTTTGTCGAGAGCCGCGATTATGCCTTTGTCAATGCGAAGAAGAACTCGCTCTTGTACCGGGCCGCCGCTTCCGTCGATAAGACAGCCGCAAAATATGTGCGTAAATTTGCTCACTTAGTTCCCCAACTATGTTCGTTTCCGTTCGATGATAACACGCGGCGCATGAGAGGTCAAAACCGCGCATATTTGAATAACAGGCTGTTGTTTGTTACAAATAAAAATAAAATGAAACGTAACCCTGCGGGAAAGTATTGAAAAAAATCTTACTGATTGCGATATTTTTTTTGGTTTTGTTGCCCTGCATCGCTTATGGACACGGGCCTTCTGTCTCTGGAGAACTCGGCATCGTTGAAAAAACCGGTGCTGCCATTCCCAAGGACATAGTGATGCACGACGAAAATGGCTCTGTCCTGAAGCTGGGAGACATTATCAAAAAGCCGACGATACTCTCGCTTGTTTATTTGACGTGCGACCACATCTGTCCGCAGTTATTGGGTGGTCTTGCAGTTGCTCTTCCGGGGCTGAAGCTTTTACCGGGAAAGGACTATCAGCTGGTAACCGTAAGCTTTGATGAGCGTGACGATCCAACTACAGCCGCTGGTAAGAAAGCTAATTATGTAAAGGCAGCCGGCAGAAAATTTCCTGCCGATGCCTGGAAGTTCTTGACGGGGGACAGAGAAAATATCGCCCGGATCACCGATGCCGTCGGGTTTCATTTTCAGCGTGACTCACACGGATTCGTCCATCCGGTCATTCTTGTGTTTATCTCGCCAAAAGGCGTGATCACAGGATACCACTATGTTCCAAGGTATCAATACGGCGCGGAGTATCCGGTGGCCTTTTCATCGGCAGAGCTTACGGCAGGACTCTCCGACGCGGCCCGCGGGGCTGTCACGATCGGCGTTTCGAAGTCTGCGCTCTATTGCTTTACTCATCAGCCGGAGAGCCAGGACAGATTTTTCAATATTCTGGCGGTTACCGGGATAGTCACCCTTCTGTCTGCAATAGGCTTTTTCATATACCTTAAGCTGACTTCAAAGAGGGCGGGTTCGTGACGGAAGCAAGGGCAGACGATATGGCGCAGCAGGAGCCGAGTTTCTACCACGAACATGGAAGGTATAGAGGGGTCTTTGCGTGGTTGATGTCGACTGACCACAAGAGGATTGGACTTATGTATCTGGGCGCGCTGCTCAGTTTCTTTTCTGTCGGCGTTTTGCTCGGGGTGCTGATAAGGTTGAGCCTTATCGCTCCGGGCATGGTGCTCAATGCTCAGCAATACAATGAGGTATTCACGGTCCACGGTATCATCCAGATATTTCTCTTCATCATTCCGGGGATTCCGGTCGCCTTCGGAAACTTCTTTCTGCCGATCATGATAGGTGCCAGGGATGTAGCATTCCCGAGGCTCAACAGGCTTACGCTCTGGCTTTACCTCGCAGGCGCGGCAATCGTGCTTCTTTCCTTATTCATCAAGGGCGAGCCACCCGATACCGGCTGGACATTTTACGCTCCGTACAGCATACAAACAAAGGCCAATGTATCGCTGGCGGTGCTTGGAGTATTTGTGCTTGGGTTTTCGTCCATCTTCACAGGCCTTAACTTTGTCACAACCATACACCGCATGAGGGCGCCCGGCATGGGATGGTTCCGACTTCCGCTTTTCGTATGGACCCTGTATGCAACCGGCTGGGTGCAGATTCTGGCCACGCCTGTTCTTGCGATCACGTTGGTATTCATAATCTTGGGGCGCATATTCGGCGTCGGCTTTTTCGATCCGTCGAAGGGTGGAGACCCGATACTTTATGAACACCTGTTCTGGGCCTACTCGCACCCCGCAGTGTACATAATGGTGCTACCTGCCATGGGAATTATCAGCGAAGTAATGCCGACATTCGCCCGGCACAGGATATTCGGATACAAGGCGATTGTTTACTCTGCTTTAGGCATCGCGACTGTCGGATATTTCGTGTGGGGACATCACATGTTCACCAGCGGCATGAGCGACACCGCGCGGATAGTTTTTTCATTCATAACCTTCCTGGTTGCTGTGCCAAGCGGGGTCAAGGTCTTCAACTGGGTGGCTACTCTTTACAAGGGCTCCATACAGGTCGATTCACCGCTGCTCTTCGCCCTATCATTCATCTTCCTGTTTTCGATAGGCGGGCTTACAGGGCTGATAATCGGTTCGCTTGCGCCGAACCTGCATGTGCACGGAACATATTTTATCGTGGCGCATTTCCATTACGTTATGTTCGGGGGCGTCGGGTTCGCAATATTCGCAGGGCTGCATTACTGGTTCCCCAAGATGTTCGGCAGGATGTTCAGCGAGAAGGTTGCCAAGACAGGTTGGGCCTTTCTGTTTGTTGGTTTCAATGTGCTTTATTTCAGCATGTTCATTCTAGGCTACCAGGGAATGCCGAGAAGGTATTTCGAGCCGCCGCCTCAGTATCACGGATGGTCGGTTGTCTCTACCATCGGATCGTGGCTGCTGGCCGTCGGCATCATCATCATCTTCAGCAACCTGATACGTTCGCTTTTCAAGGGACCGAAGGCGTCTTCAAACCCATGGGGAGGCAGGACGCTTGAATGGAGCATTTCATCGCCGCCGCCTGCAGAGAATTTTACCGAGATACCGGTTATCAAAGAAGGCTTTTATGGCAATAAATAGCGATTCCGAATCCGTTGTACGGCCGGCTGAAAAAGGCGGCGTCGATTATGCCGGAAAGAAGATAGGCATGTGGCTCTTCCTGTTTACCGAGCTGCTTTTCTTTGGCGGCATGTTCCTGCTTTATTCCGTATACCGCGCTCAATATCCTGCAGAATTTCATGCAGGGGCGCAGGAAGAGAACCTGCTTCTTGGTTCGATCAACACAACGGTCCTTTTGACGAGCAGCTTTACTATAGCCCTGGCGATCGCCGCGATCAGGAGGGGAGACAGGGCGCTCTCCATGTATATGCAGTCATTGACTATACTGTTTGGGATTTGCTTTCTGATAATCAAGTACTTCGAATGGGCTGCCAAGATATCGATGGGAATCTACCCGGACTCTCAGCTCCTCCTGAATATGGGAAAGGGCGATATCCTCTTTTTCAGTCTGTACTTCGTGATGACAGGCATCCATGGCATCCATGTGCTGATCGGTGCGGTAGCGATTTCGATCATGTTGGTTTATACCTGGCGCGGCTCGATCAACAGGAACAGCTTCGTCAGGCTCGAAAATACCGGACTGTACTGGCACTTTGTTGACATTGTATGGATATATCTATTTCCGCTTTTCTATCTGGTTACCTGAGGACCGCCGAATGAACGAAGAAAGATCGTACATACCTGAGACGGCATATGCCAGCTACGCGCTCGCATGGGCGCTGCTCCTGGCACTGCTGATCCTGACGATAGCTGTTGCAAAATTGTCTCTGCTGGCGGCCTACAGCGTGATCGGCAGTCTCTTTATCGCCACAATCAAGGCTGGGCTGGTTTTGATGTATTTTATGCATCTGGGGCATGAAGGCCGGGTTGTCAAGGGGATGTTGCTGTTGGCAGTGGCAGCGCTGTTCTTTATCATTGCCCTGACCTTCTCCGATGTCTGGTACAGGTGAGGATTGATATGTTCACAGGATCGGCCATTTCGACAGGCAAGGTTGACGAATCGTTCTTCTATATCGTAGCGATATCGGTAGCCCTTCTAGTCGTTGTGACTGTGACGATGATAACCTTCTTGTTCAGGTACAACCGCAAGAGGCATCCGGAACCCGAAAAGGTCGGCGAGCCCCTCTGGCTTGAAATCATATGGACGGCCGTCCCAACCGTCCTCGCCCTCTCGATGTTCTATTATGGCTGGGTCAATTTCGATTTCATCCGCACGCCGCCGAAGGATGCCATAAATGTGAATGTCGTCGGTCGCGAATGGTCTTGGCTTTTTACTTACGATAATGGCAAGCAGAGCGATGTACTGAGGGTGCCGCTCAACAAGCCCGTAAAGCTGATTCTTAATTCGGCGGACGTCATCCACAGCCTTTATATCCCCGCATTCAGGATCAAGGAGGACTGCGTCCCGGGCATGAAGACATATCTCTGGTTCAATGCAGACGAAGCGGGGACTTACGACATCTTCTGTACGGAGTATTGCGGCGTGGGCCATTCACATATGCTTTCGAAGGTGATCGTAATGCGTGCAGATGAATACGAAAAATGGTATTCGGCAAGCGAATCGGGAGGGTTGGCGGCAGAAGGGATGAAGATTGCTCAGGAGAAGGGATGTCTCGGCTGCCACAGCACAGACGGATCCAGGATGGTCGGGCCATCATTTAAGGGACTTCACGGCAAGGTCGAGGTTGTAATCAGAGACGGAAAGGAGATGCAGGTCACCGTCGATGACGAATTCTTGGAGCACTATATCGAGCATCCCAACGTCGACATCATCAAAGGATATCCGCCGATAATGCCAGCGATCCCGCTGAAGGAAGCGGAGATAAAGGCGCTTGTAGAGTATATAAAGACTGTGAAATAAATGAACGATATCTTTTGTCTGTGCAAACTTAAAGTCTCCTTCTTTGCTGCATTGTCGGCTGCAGCAGGGTTTATACTCTTTCTGGGGAGGATAAATGACAGGGCGCTGGTTGTCTCTGTTGGTGTGTTTTTTCTTGCATGCGGCGCATCTGCCCTGAATCAGTATCAGGAACTCTCGACTGATGCCTTGATGGCAAGGACAAGAAACAGGCCGCTTGCGTCCGGACGGATGGCACCGGGCAAGGCGCTTGTGATCGTCGCTGCGCTTATATTCAGCGGTCTTGTGTCACTCTATGGAGCGTTCGGTTCAACCACCGTTATTCTGGGGCTTTGCGCGCTTTTGTTATACAACGGCATTTATACAGGCATGAAGGCGACGAGCGCTTTCGCAGCTGCGCCGGGGGCCCTCATAGGCGCTATCCCTCCAGCTATGGGATGGGCTGCCGCCGGAGGCTCTCTGTCCGATCCGAGATTGCTGTCTGTTTCCCTTTTTTTCGTCATCTGGCAAATCCCCCACTCCTGGCTGTTTCTTCTGAGGTATGGCGCAGAATACGAAGAAGCCGGACTTCCTTCTCTTATGCGTGCTCTGGGCCGGGAGCGGCTTGATCGTGTCGTCTTCCAATGGATATCAGCGGTTGCGGTGAGCGGGCCGGTATTATGCCTGTTCGGAATGGGAAGCTCGGCTATAGTGCAGTATTCCCTTCTGGCTGCGTCGGCCTGGCTGGTAACGCGCACGATACTTTTCATGCGCGGCGGCACAGCGGAGAAACCTGTATTTAGTAGTCTGGATAGATACGTTCTAATAGTTGTGGTCCTGCTGGTATCGGACCGCATTCTGATTCCATAAACCGTTGTTTGCCTGACCCGGATAAATGTGCAGTTGCAGTATGGGATATCTCAACTTTGATCAGACAACTTTCCCTCTTATACTTTATCTAGTTTGCCCATAGGAGGATTTATGATGGAGAATTACAAACTATCGAGACGCGCTCTGTTGAAGGGTGCAGCTGCCATGGTCGCTATGTCTGCTGTCCAGGGCTTTCCGGCGGAGATATTTGCAGGCGAGCGAATGGCGCGATTTCCGGAGAAGACCGATCTGCTGCTCCTTACCGCCAGACCTCCGCAGCTTGAGACTCCAATGAGCTATTTTAAAGAAATGATAACGCCGAACGAGGCTCTTTTTGTCAGGTGGCACATTTCGCAGATTCCGACGTCTGTCGACCTGAACTCCTGGAGGCTGAAGATCGGAGGCAATACCGAAAGGGAGCTTTCTCTGTCTATGGATGATCTCAGGAAATTTGAAAAAGTCGTCTATACGGCAGTTATTCAGTGTTCGGGAAACAGCAGGAGTTTCTTTTCGCCGAGGGTCTTCGGCGGCCAGTGGAAGAACGGGGCCATGGGCAATGTTACATGGGCGGGGGCCAGGCTGAAGGATGTTCTCGACAGGGCTGGACTCAAGGCCGGTTCGGTAGACATAGCCTTCAATGGCCTTGATTATCCGCCGTTGGCTTCGGTACCCGACCTGGTCAAGAGTCTTCCTGTCGACAAGGCCCTGGAAAGCGACATCATCATAGCATATGAGATGAACGGCAAACCGCTCCCGATGCTCAACGGGTTTCCGGCAAGACTGGTCGTGCCCGGTTGGTACGCGACGTACTGGGTGAAGTCATTGAGCGATATAACGGTGCTGTCCAAACCCTTCGACGGATTTTGGGTCAAGACCGCCTACCGCATTCCAGATACTCCTTGCGGTTGCATCGAGCCTGGTTCAGCGCCGGCGAAAACCATTCCCATAAATCGCATGACCACTCGGTCTCTGATTGTCGCGCCCGAAGGCGGATCGTCCGTGAAAGCAGGAGCGCCGGTCAGCATAACAGGCATCGCATTTTCAGGAGGCTACAGCATCAGCGAGGTTGTCGTATCGACAGACGGTGGAAGAAACTGGGGTCAGGCTGCCCTCGGCAAAGACATGGGCAAATATTCATGGATTCAGTGGTCATATCCGTGGCGGCCTGAAAAGCCCGGCAAATATATTCTGATGGCTAAAGCGACTAACAGCATAGGCGAGTCGCAACCGTTTGAGGGGCTATGGAACCTGGCTGGTTATTTATGGAACAAAGTGGAAAAGAACGAAGTTATAGTCAGGCAGGAGGGCGCATGAAGAAAATACTATCAATAATAATATTTCTTCTGATTGTGACCGCTGCTGCATATTCAATGGGTGACGAGAAGCGCATTGCATTGCCGAACATTCAGACGGACCTTGCTCCGGGGGCAGGTAGGGAGAAGGTTTCGACTCTCTGCAATATATGCCACAGTGTAGATTATATAACGATGCAGCCGCCCGGGACCAGGCAGCAGTGGGCTGCTACGGTAAAAAAGATGATCAAGGTTTTCGGCGCGCCGATCAGCGAAGCTGATGCGGAAGTGATCACAAACTATCTGTCCGAACATTACGGCCCGGCCAAATAGAATATGATGAGCATGCAAGGAGGTTTCAGGATGAATACAGGTATGCTGCGAAGCGCAATAGGGGTGTCGGCGGCTGTTATTTTAACGGCAGCGCTTGTAGGGATAGCATTTGGTGCTGATGCCGACAAGGAACTGCTCCAGCGGGCCGGCGGGATATTCAAGGCATTGCCCAAAGCGATGGAATCTGACCAGAACCCGATAACCCCTTCCAAAGTTAAACTCGGCAAGATGCTTTTTTACGAATCCCGCATATCCATCGACGGAACGGTCAATTGTGCGAAGTGTCACCCGATGAGCCTGTATGCAGCCGATGGCCTGAGAAAGTCGATAGGGAACAATTGCAAGGTCAACCCGAGAAACGCCCCCTCTTTGCTAAACGCGGCTGACCAGATCTCCGAACACTGGATCGGCAACAGGACGAGTGTGGAGGACCAGGCTAAGCAATCGGTGATAGGTCCGCCGGCCTTTGGAATGGTGAAATACGAGGACGTCGAAAAGAGACTGAAGGAATATGCGGAATATGTATCCATGTTCAAGGAAGCATTCCCTGCAGACAAACAGCCTGTGACAGTTGATAATTTCGCGAAGGCGATAGGGGCCTTTGAACGGACTCTGGTCACGCCATCGCCGTTCGACTCATATCTCTCCGGAGATACTGGTGTATTGACCGTGAAGCAAAAGAGCGGTCTGAAGACCTTTATGGAAATGGGTTGCATGGGCTGCCACTCCGGTGCATATATAGGCGGCCAGATGTATCAGAAGTTCGGAATTGTGGAGCCTTACTGGAAATATACGAAGAGTGAGAAGATCGACGAGGGCAGGTATGCGGTAACGAAGGTCGAGGCTGACAAGTACGTTTTCAAGGTTCCCATACTTAGAAACGTTGAAAAGACTCCACCGTATTTTCATGACGGTTCCGTAGACAGGCTGGAGGATGCCGTCATGATAATGGGGAAGGTCCAGCTTGGCCGAACTCTGACACAGGAACAGGCAGCCAGCATTGCCGATTTCCTGAAGTCGCTGACGGGAAAGATTCCGGAGGACGCACTGACGATCCCGATTTTGCCTTCAATAGAGTAGGGCGGTACCCGAAGGGCGGAGTATTCTTCAGACTGAATTAATAAACTAAAAAGCGGAGGAATTTAAAATGAAGAGAATCCTATCAGTTTCTGCGGCAGCTGTTGCCATGTGCATCCTGATTGCGGGCGGATCAATGGCAGAGGAGAAGAAGAACGCAAAGAAGATATCAGGTGAGGCTGAATTCAAGAAACATTGCGCTGTCTGCCATCTGGATGGAGGCAATGTCATAAACCCGGCCAAGACATTGCACGCCAAAGACCTGAAGGCAAACGGCGTTAAGAAGGCATCAGACGTTGTAGCCAAGATGAGAAACCCCGGCCCGGGGATGACCAAGTTCGACAAAGAGACTGTTCCCGACAAAGAGGCCAAGGCGATTGCGGCTTATGTCATGAAGACTTTCAAATAAGGTCTCGCTGCACAACTGCGGCAGGGCATGCTGCTGCGTGCCCTGCTTTTGGAATATGATTCAAGCTCGCTACCACATACTCTTTTTTGGTGAGGCGCGTTCCATGCCGCCGTTACTGTCGCTGCTTTGTTTGCAGCCTTTTCCTTCCGACCGGGCATCAACGATGATATCGCGCTGATTGACGCGCCAGTAAATGTAGCAGTCTTCGCTTACGGGTTCGACAAAGGCATAATATCCGTTTGCGAGGGGATATGTTTTTTCCTGCCATCCTATTTTGGACGCATATGAATTCGGATTCTTCATCTGTTGTCTGAGTTCGTCAATAGGTCTCGAAATCCATTCATTGCTGATTTCTTCGACGGACGCCTGGTGAGCGCAGGCCGCCAGCATAACTGTTAAAAAAAGCAGGTGCCGCTTTGCAATAGATAGAATCGTGCCAATTTTCACGCTGTCATCACCTCATCGACCGAACTGGCAATTATTTTAACAAATGGCCTTTGAAAATTGTAGCTTGTCGCCTTCCGTTAAACTGCAGACTTAATTTCGTGTGGTATGATATAGCCGGTATTCGTCGAAAGAGGTTGCTATGGGCATAAGCTATAAGAACACAAAGGATTTCGCTGCAGGCCAGCTGCAGGAGCTTTTTCTTTCAGTAAAATGGGAATCTGCAAAATACCCTCGAAAGTTGTTGGCGGCCCTCAGACAGTCGGACATGGTCTATTCCGCCTGGGACGGACAGAGGCTGGTCGGCCTGATCAATTCCCTGTCCGACGGCGTTTTGAACGTCTATTTCCCTTATCTGCTGGTAATGCCTGAATATCAGGGCGCCGGAATAGGAAAGAGGCTTGTGGAGCTGATACTGCAGCAATATAAGTGCTGTACCAGAAAAAGCGTGATTGCCTTTGACGAGCAGGTGAGCTTCTATGAAAGATGCGGCTTCAAAATTGGGTCTGGTTCAAGCCCGATGTTTATAACCGAGAAGACAAAAAGGGGCTAATTAAAGATCTTGCCCGGATTCATAATGTTTTTGGGGTCGATCAGCTGCTTTATATCCTGCATCAGCCGCATCTCGCGTTCATGGATCTCCATATCGATGTAAGGCATCTTTGCCAGCCCTATGCCGTGTTCGCCCGATATCGATCCACCCGCTGAAATAGTCGTCTCAAGAATTTTCCTGACCAGTGCATGACCTTTTGAGTATTCTTCGGCATTATTTTTATCGGCCATGATATTGACGTGAATATTGCCGTCGCCCGCATGCCCGAAGCTTACGATAGTAATTCCGGTCTCATCGGAATATTGCCTGAGCTTTCCAAGGATGAAAGAGATTTTGTCTCTGGGTACCACAATGTCTTCATTGATCTTGTTCGGCTTCAGATGGTACAGGGCCGGCGAAATCGACCTTCGCGCTTCCCAGAGCTTCTCTTGCGCAATGCCATCTGCAGCAACGGATGACTCGCCGCCCAGATCGCGACAGATCGATACGACCTTGTCCGCCTCTTTCTGAATGGCCGCGGGATGCCCGTCGATTTCGATCAATAGGAGCGCCTCTACATCCGTGGGAATGCCGGTCGGCTTATACTGTTCTATGGCCTGTATCGCAGACCTGTCCAGAAATTCGATCGTCCTCGGTATCACACGGGATGCAATTATCCTCGGCACCGCACTCCCTGCAGCCTCGATGCCGCTAAACTTTACAAGCAGGGTCACTACATCTTCAGGTTGTGGCAATATTCTGAGCCGGATCTTTGTCACTACTGCAAGCGTGCCCTCAGCTCCTATCAGAAGCTGTTTCAGGTCATAGCCGACAACTCGCTTGAAGGTCCTGCCGCCCAGGCTGACGACGCTGCCGTCCGGCAGCACAGCTTCAAGCTCCAGCACATAGTCTCGTGTGACGCCGTACTTGACGGCCCTGGGCCCTCCTGCATTGGTGGCGACGTTCCCCCCTATCGTGCAAATGTTCAAGCTTGCAGGGTCGGGAGGATAAAAGAGTCCGTGGTGCTCAAGCTCTCTTTGCAGCCGCCCGTTGACCGTGCCCGGTTCGACTACAGCCGTCATGTTGTCGGCATCGATTTCCACAATCTTCCGCATCTTTTCAAAGCTCAGGATTATGGAGTCCGCCCGATTCGGTATCGCAGCTCCAGCCATCCCTGTGCCCGCGCCACGAGGCACTATCTTCAGGTTTTGGTCTGCGGCATATTTGACCAACTTGACTACATCTTCGGTGTCTTTGGGCCAGGCGACGGCAAGCGGAAGACTTTCATCCACAATTGATGAATCGAAGCCATAACAAATGAGGTCTTCGTGCTCGCTTGATATCTCTACTCCCGATATGTGTGAAAGATTTTTCATGTCTGTAAATTATAATTGCTGCCGTGAGGTTCTGCAAATTGATCCATGACGGGCGGGCTTGCTGGTCAATCGGTTTTCTTGTCCGGCTTACGCAACAGCAATATTTTCTGCTTCGCTGAACTTGAGAGAAAGAGCTTTCGAGTTGCCCGGTTCTTCCATGGTTATGCCGTAAAGATAGTCGGCTGCCTCCATAGTTGCGCGATTATGCGTTATCACAAGGAACTGGGTTTCACCCGCGAGGCTTCGGATCATCTGCGCAAACCTGACGGTGTTGGATTCGTCGAGCGGGGCATCCGCCTCGTCGAGGATGCAGAGTGGAGAAGGCTTGATCAGAAACCCGGCAAATAGCAGTGACAGGGATGTCAGTGCCTTTTCGCCGCCCGACAGCAGATTTATGTTCTGGAGCTTCTTGCCCGGCGGTTGCGCGATGATGTCGAGTCCCGACTCCAGAATGTTCTCCTCGTCGGTCAGAATGATGTCTGCCCGGCCTCCTCCGAACAACGTGGTGAATACCTCCTTAAACTTTTCCCTCAGGCTATCAAAGGCTTCCTTAAGCTTTCTTCGCGTAGTGGCATTTATGCGCGTAATGGCTTCTTCCAGCTCGGCAATAGAAAGCGTAAGGTCCTGCTGCTGTTTCGAAAGGAAATCATGGCGATTCTTAAGCTCTTCATACTCTTCTATCGCCGCGACATTGACCGGCCCCATAGACTGAAGGGTTTCGTTCAACTCGGCGATCTTTTGCCCGTCTTCCTCTGGACTGAACCCTTCCAGCTCTATCTCTTCTTTCGATATCTCAACGCCATATTTCTGCATAGTGGATGTCTCGATATTTTCGAGCCTGACCCTGTTTTCGGCAAAGGAGGTATTGTTGTCGGCCAGCCGTTGAGAAAGATCGTCAATTATCGTTCGAAGCCCTTTCAGCGCCTCGTCCCTTGCAACAAGCTCGACATTTTCGTTATTGATGGCCTCTCTGCGCTCGGACCGTTCGTGATCTATAGCGGCTGCTTCTTCAACGAGTGCTTTGACGTTCCCCTCAAGCTGTTCCAGTTCGACGGTTGAGGACGCTATTTTTTCCTCGGCTGCCGTGATGTCGTCGCGGTCGGAGGTCTTCTTCAGCTCAAGTTCTTCGATGGTTCCCGATATCGTGGCGCGTTCTTTTTTCAGGGCCTCCAGTTTTTCGCGACAGACAACCAGTGAAGACTTCATCTCGGCAAGTTGGGCACGTTCTGTCTCATATTCGCCTCTGACTGCAGCGAGCGATTCCTGCAGGATGGATATTTCGTCATTTGCTGAGTTTCTTTCTTTATCCAATGCAGTTATTTCATCCGTTTTGGCGCTGATAACAGCCTGCAGAGACTCTTTTTCACCGGCAAGGGTCGCAAGTTCACTTTCAAGGAATGACAGGCGCCTATTCATTCTCTCGATCTCTTCGTTCTTTCCCTGCAGCGAGTGGTTGGATAGAGAAATCTCCTTTTCAATATCAATGAGCATGTTTTCAATGGCCTTGAGCTCTTCCTTCTTCGCGGCAAGGCTTTCAGACGCCGTTCTTATATCTTCTTCAAGACGGCCTATCTGTCCCTGGCGCGCCTCGATGTCCTTTTGCAACTCCTTAATCTCTCTCTTGCGCCTAAGCACCTCTTTGCCCTTTCCCGCGATGATGAATCCTTCAGCGGTAATCAGTTCCCCAGCCAGTGTAACAAAGGACATTTCGTTATGCGGGGCGCTCTTGCGAAGTTCAAGCCCGGATGCAAGGTCATTTACAACAAAGACATCTTTGAGCACAGCGCAGGCTATTGCCTGTGCCTCACCGCTTTCGAATGTGATGAAGTCGGCGGCCTTTCCAATTACCCCTATTCCGGCCGGCGCCGTCGCATTGTCGGAGGCTTCGACGGATGTGCGGCACAGATCTGTATATAGAATCGACGTTTTACCGAGGTTCTTGTCCCTGATTATTGCAACCGCAGCCAGGACATCCTCGATTTTGTCGATTATGAGTGAATTTATCTTTTCGGAAAGTGCAGCCTCGACCGCAACTTCATAGTCCTTGCCGGCGCTGATAATGTTGGATAAAATAGCGGGCGACAGATGCTTGCTCTCCTCCGATTCTGCAAGGAAATCGTATAAGGATTTGTCAACTATAAGCTCCTTCAGGGAGGATAGACGTGACAGATTGCCTGCAAGCTCCTCTTTTTCCTTCAGAAGCAGCGACTTTTTGTCCTCAATCTCATTCCGCAGGGTTGATATGTCCGCATTTATCGCATCCTGCTGATCGTACATGCGAGACATCTCGCCTTTTCTGCCTTCTATCACGCCGCCTATCTCAGCTATCAGCCTTTCACTGTCCGACAAGTTTTTTGCAATGCTATCCTTATCTCGCTGCGACGACGATTCCCGATAGTCAAGGTTCTCAAGCGACGACTGCAGTTTGTGCAGATCGTTTCTCCGGCCACTCAATGTATCTGAGAGTTTAAAGAGATCCCTCCTCTTCTGTTCAAGTCCTTCTTCCTTGTTGCCGATCGCCAGCTCGATGCTGGCAGCCCAGTCTTTCTTGTCCTTGAGGGCTTCGGTAATTCCATCCGTCTGCTCAATCAGCATTTTCTCGGTATCGTCAGCTTCAGCCAACTTGCCGATCAGGGCTTCCCTTCTGGAATCGAGCTCTTCTATATGGCTATGCAGGCGGATTATGTCTTCTTTCTTATTTTCCACCATGGTTTTAAGGACCGCCGATTCCTTTTCAAGCTCGGAAATGCCCTTTGCCTTTTCGTTTAGCCGGTTCTCGAGTTCGGCCAGGAGTCTTTCCTTTTCCAGAATTTCGATCCGCTTGGCAGCTATGCCGGTTTCGAGGGTCGAGAATTCCGATTTCCTGACCGACAGGGTTTCTTTAAGCCCCTCGATTTCGGCGCTAAGCGATTCAAGGATGCTATGGAAGCCGATGTATTCCCTCTTGGCTATTCTCAGGTCCAGCCCCTTGAATTCGTCCATCAGCCTTTTATACTTCTCCGCTTTTCTGGCAAGCCTGTCCAGACTGTTGATCTGTCGCTTGACCTCGACGATTATATCATTGATTCTCTGGAGATTTTCCTTTGATGAGGCCAGCTTGGACAATGCCTCCGCACGCCTTACCTTATACTTCATTACCCCGGCGACTTCCTCGATGAGAAACCTTCTTTCAAGCGGCTTTGAGTTTAGTATTTCGGCAATCCTGCCCTGGTCGAGAATCGAGTAGCTCTTAACGTCAAGACCGGTGTCGAGGAATATATCTCTGATGTCTTTCAGACGGCATGAGCGCTTGTTCAATATATAGTCGCTCTCGCCTGAACGATAAAGCCTCCTTGAGACCTCGATCTTGTCCTCGGGAGAGTCATCTGAAGATTCGCCGTTGCCCTCTGTTTTGCTGATTTTTACAGCCGTAGACAGCACAAGCCGTACTTCAGCCATGCCTTTTGATTTTTTGGTTGCCGACCCTTGGAATATGACCTCCTCCATTTTCTCTCCGCGAAGACTTTTGGCGCTTTGCTCGCCCAAAACCCATCTGAAGGCGTCTACGACATTGCTTTTACCGCAGCCGTTAGGCCCGACAATACAGGTAATGCCGTCATGGAGCTGCAGGGCGGTCCTGTCACCGAAGGACTTAAATCCGACGAGATCGATCTCTTTAACTTTCATACGACATTAATTGTACTTTTTGAGCTAAGTAAGGGTCAAGCTCAGTCCAGGCATAAATAAATCATAATGAAGTGATAAGTTTTTTTAATTTGACGGTAAACTTTTCCCTATATTAACCTGTAGTGCAATTTCTGGAGGCACCTGTGTCTCTAATCGCGTAAAAGGTAGTAAAAACAAAATAAAGAGGAGGAATTTATGCCCAAGAAGTACGATACTCCATTGCTGGATGAGCTGGAGAAAGGCGCATTTCCGAGCTTCGTCACCGAGATCAAAAAAGCGGCGAAGAAGACCGAAATGGCAAATGATGAGTTGGGTGTTCTCGAAAAGTGCTATCGTGAAAGAAAGACCCACTGGAAACACGGCGGCATCGTCGGTGTCAGGGGTTACGGAGGCGGCGTTATCGGAAGGTATTCGGATGTTCCCGAAGAATTTCCGAACGTAGCCCACTTCCATACCGTCAGAATTAACTCCGTATCAGGACTTTTTTATAAAGCCTCTGATCTCAGGACCGTTTGCGATATCTGGGATAAATACGGAAGCGGATTGACCAATTTCCACGGCTCCACCGGCGACATGGTTCTTCTTGGGACAACGACAGACAAACTCGAGCCTATTTTCGCTGAATTCTCGTCGCGCGGCTGGGACCTTGGAGGCTCCGGTTCCGCTCTCAGGACGCCTAGCTGTTGTGTAGGCGCTGCAAGGTGCGAATGGGCAAATATAGATACAATGGGCATAACTTATGCCATTACTCAGGAATTCCAGGATGAAATGCACAGGCCTGCGTTCCCTTATAAGTTCAAGTTCAAGACCGCTGGGTGCGCCTGCGACTGCATAGCTTCCATCGCCCGCGCAGACTGCTCGATCATCGGCACATGGAAAGGCTCTATAGCCGTCGACCAGAAAGAGGTCAAGGCATATGAAAGCAAGGGCATGAACATCCAGGCTGAAATAGTCGATATGTGCCCCACCAGCTGCATAAGCTACGACGGGAAGGCACTCAAGATTGACGATGCTAACTGCTCACGCTGCATGCATTGTATCTCCAAGATGGGCAAAGCTTTGAAGGGTACCGGAGAAAAGGGAGCCACTATTCTCATAGGCAGCAAAGCCCCATTCGTCGTCGGAGCTACTTTGTCGTGGGTTATCGTACCATTTATTAAGATGGAGCCGCCTTATACCGATTTCTTCGATCTCATCAGGAAGATGTGGGAGTGGTGGGATGAGCATGGAAAGAACAGGGAAAGGATCGGAGAGCTTATTATCCGCCGCGGCATGAGGGAGTTCCTCGAGTACATCGGACTTGATCCGTTGCCGCAGATGGTGAAAGAGCCCAGAAGAGATCCGTTCTGGTTCTGGACTGACGAAGATCTGACAAAATAAATCTAAAATATAAATAGAGGAGGACAGTCATGGCATTACCTCAGAGAAGAACCGACATAGGACCACCACATTTTAAAGATTTTATACCGCCCGTCATCCAGAAGAACTACGGGGATTGGGCGCATCATGAGATATTGAGCGGCGGCGTAATGGTTCACGTGGCCAACAGCGGCGACAAGATATGGACTGTTAGGTGCGCATCGCCCAGACTTCTTAGCACGGATACTATAAGGGAAATCGCGGACCTGGCTGAAAAGTTCTGCGGCGGCTATCTCAGGTTTACAACCAGGAACAACGTAGAGTTTCTTGTCTCCGATGAGAAGCAGGTTCAGCCCCTTCTCGATGCCCTTAAGGCGAAGAAGTATTTTGTCGGCGGCATGGGCGACAGCGTCCACGGCTATCACATCACCAACATAGTCCACACGCAGGGATGGATCCACTGCCACAGCGCATGTACTGACGCATCCGGCCTGGTAAAGGTCATCATGGACGATCTGGCCGACTACTTCAATGTAAAGACGACCCCCGGCAAGGTGAGACTCGCAGTTGCATGCTGTACGAATATGTGCGGCGCGGTCCACTGCTCGGACATCGCGATAGTTGCAATCCACAGAAAGGTCCCCAGGATTGAGCATGACAGCGTAAAGAACCTGTGCGAAGTCCCTTCGACCATAGCATGTTGCCCGACCGGCGCTATCAGCCCTGATCCGGCAAAGAAGAGCATCAAGATCAACAACGACAAGTGCATGTACTGCGGAAACTGCTACTCAGTATGTCCGGCCCTCCCGATCTCCGATCCGGAGAACGACGGCGTTGCCATCGTCGCCGGCGGCAAGGTAGGCAGCCTTAGATGCGATCCGAAGTTCTCGAAGCTCGTTGTTCCTTACATCCCGAACAACCCGCCGAGATGGCCTGAGGTCACAAGCGCGGTCAGGAAAATCCTCGAGGCTTATATTTCCGGCGCCAGAAAGCATGAGAGAGTCGGCGAGTGGATCGAGAGGATCGGATGGGAGAAGTTCTTCGAACTCACGGGCTTCCCATTCACCTTCCAGCACATCGATGACTTCACAATCGCCAGGGAGACATTCAGGACATCGGCAGCCTTTAAGTGGTAATATGACGGCAGCAGGAAGGGAGCCTTCGAGGCTCCCCTTTCCTGTCTACTGCTGAAAGAAAGGGGTACGACATAATGGAAAAAGAAGAGCTGAAAAAGAAAATATATGAGCTGGTAGAAAAGTCCATGGGCAAGAAGAAGCTCAAGGGCGGAGACATCAAGAAAACCTTCAAGGCCGAGGGAATTGCCGAAGATGAGATCAAGGATGCCCTTAAAGACCTTGTTGACGAAGGTAAGCTGATTTACACCTATTTCGGCGGCAGCTACGTGGAGATCCCCCCGAAAGAGTAGTCTCATCCGGGATAAAATAGGAAAAATAAAGCGGATTGCGTTGCGCTATCCGCTTTATTTTTGTATAGGCCGGCTACTCTTCCATTTCTTTGAAAAACCTCTTGCCGGCCCCGCATACCGGGCATTTCCAGTCCTCCGGAATGTCTTCGAATTTTGTATCGGGAGGGATTTTACCCTTCCGGTCGCCCTTCTTGTCGTTGTAGATATAGCCGCAATTATTACCCTGACATTGCCACATTCCATTCCCCTCCATTTGATCGCCTGAAAGCACTATGTCGAATTATACCTGTTTTGCCTGATCCAAATCTCGCACGGAGCCGCCGGTTTGAGCGGATGTCCGGCCGATACGTTATAATATAACTTCATGAACTATCCGAGAATAATCATTGCAGGTGTGCGTGGAGGAAGCGGTAAGACGACCGTTTCACTCTCATTGACGGCATCATTAAGGTCCCATCGCAACCTGAAGGTGGTCCCTTATAAAAAAGGGCCCGACTATATCGACGCCGGATGGCTCTCCATCGCCGCAAAGCAGCCTTGCTACAACCTTGATCCGTTTCTTGTGGCGAAGGATGAAGTTACCCGATCCTTCATCTCTCATTTCGAAGGAGATATTGCCGTCATTGAAGGAAACAGGGGACTCTTCGACGGAATGGATGCCGAGGGCTCATTCAGCACAGCTGAGCTTGCAAAGCTGCTTAATGCCCCTGTGATACTTGTTGTGGATTGCACAAAGATGACCAGAACCTCTGCTGCGGTAATTCAGGGACTGACGGGTTTTGACAAGGGCCTGGGTATAAAGGGAGTAGTGTTGAACCAATTGGCTGGAGCTCGCCATGAAGCTATAATAAGGCAATCGGTGGAGAAATATTGCGGCGTTGCAGTTGTCGGCGCCATTCCGCGGCTCAGGGCCGGGGAGATGCCGGAACGGCACATGGGTCTTACCCCTTATCAGGAGCACGAAGACACAACCGGCGTTATATCATTTGCGAAAGGGCTGGGAGAGAAATATCTCGATCTGTCCGCAATAGTAGCTATTGCTGAATCGGCAGGCCCTCTGCCCCTGATTGCAACAACTGCTGGCCGGGAAAAAAGCTCGGCCTCAGCACCTGTAGTCCGTATAGGCGTTTTCAGAGACGCGGCATTTCAGTTTTATTACCCTGAGAATTTCGAGGAGCTTCAGAGACTGGGCGCCGAGATTGTTGAAATAGATGCAATTGATGGTGGCAGCCTTCCCGATGTTGATGCTTTGTACATCGGCGGCGGTTTCCCGGAAACCAATGCGCTGAAGCTCGCAGAGAATGCATCTTTTCGCGCACAGGTTAAGTCTGCAGCCGAAAACGGCCTGCCTATCTATGCCGAATGCGGAGGCCTCATGTTCCTGGGCGATGCCATCGTCATGAACGGACAGAGATATCCAATGGCCGGGGTCTTCCCTCTTGTCTTTGATATGAAACCAAAGCCCCAAGCTCACGGTTACACCATTGTCGACGTGGTGGGGGAGACCCCTTTTTATCCTGAAGGCACCGTTCTTCACGGGCATGAGTTCCATTATTCCTCTGTGGTCGAGTTCGGTACCCCCGATGGTTATCGGCTTGCGTTCAGCATGAAGCGCGGAAAGGGGATCAGCGGTCAGGTAGACGGCATCTGCTATAAGAACGTACTTGCAACATACACGCATATTCATGCCCTCGGAACGCCCGAATGGGCCCTGGGATTGATTAATAAAGCAAAGGAGTTTAAAGAAAATAATGACAAAATACACGCCTGAATGCCCTTATTGCGGCAAACCGCTGGCGAGACCAGAGCCTACCAGGACCGAGTTTGTCGAGATCATCAGCGGCAAGTGTGACTGCGGTGCGGTATATGTCTGCGATCCGACGGGCCACAACGTCGGAGAGGCTTATAGTGACGCGATGGCTTTAGCAGCTGGGGAGTGGAATATCGGTGACATGGATGCCGAGAGCTATGATCTGAAGGAGATGGATTATGATCTCAGGAGCCATAGCCGGGTATATGCCAAGGGGCTGAATGTTCAGTCCGGCAAGCTTATATTTATCAGAATGGCTGGGAAGGGCGAAAAGGAGTCTGAGGTCGGAGGCGCCGAGTCCGATGCCGGACTGCCGGATGATCCTGCCGTCGCCGGGATGAAGCTCAAGGATCAGGTCCGCTACTTTCTTGAAACGAAGCGCCCTGAAGCGATCGGCAAACTTGCGGTCAAGGACAAGAATGTAATAAAGTGGCTCATATCGTTCTCATACGACAAAGAGGACGTGATGACGTGGCGTGCTATAGAGGCTATGGGATATGTTGCTAAGGAGCTTGGTGCGGCCCGTCAGGACATCCTTAGGGATACTGTTCGCAAGCTGCTGTGGTCTATGGGCGACGAATCGGGCGGTATTGGCTGGAGCGCCCCTGAAATACTCGGTGAGATTGTCAGGAGCGTGTCGGATGCATTCAGCGATATAGTCCCGATCCTATGGACAAACCGTGAAGAGGCGAGTTTCAGGCCCGGCGTTGTATGGGCTATGATACGTATTTCACAAGTGAGACCGGACCTGCTGTCTATTACCGGTGACGAACTGCTGGAGCTGGCTAACGACCCGAATCCGGCAGTCAGGGGTTACACAGCCGTATTAACGGAAGCGATCCTGTTGGACGGCAATAGTGAGATTCTGCTAAAATTATCAGGAGATTTAGATACTTTGCTATATTATGAGGGCGGAGACCTTAATTCTGTCACTGTGGCGGAGCTGGCCGGGAAGACAAAGAAATAAGCACTGCAAATGAATTTATAATTTTATTTAATTTGACCCCGTAGTTGACTCTATATTATTTTTTAACACTCGTAAAATCGCGCATACCGAATTACTGAGTATATATGATTATGCGAAAATCTATAATGTCGAAAGGAGGTAGCACAAATGGCCTTACTTGAGTTCGGTGGAAAATCTGTTGAAGTTGATGAGGACGGTTATCTCATCAATCTTGACGATTGGACAAAAGAGCTTGGAGAGCACATGGCATCTCAGGATGGTCTTACGCTTACAGAGGCCCACTGGGAAGTCATCAACTTCCTTAGGGACTACTATGCCAAGTATCAGATTGCTCCGATGATCAAGATCCTCGTTAAGGAGATTGGAAAGGTTATGGGCCCTGAAAAGGGAAACACGAAATACCTGTACGAGCTTTTCCCGGATGGGCCGGCAAAGCAGGCCTGCAGATATGCGGGACTTCCTAAGCCGACCGGTTGCGTCTAATCTTTTCAAAGGAAGCAGCTTCGGGGGGATAATCCGCCGTAAGGAGGGTTATCCCCCTGTTCAAAAGAGTTATACCATTATGAAAAAGTATCGTGAAAAGGGCGGGGGGGCTGTCTTGTCTGTGCATCATAATTATATGTCGTTGAATCTGCTTTATAATTTATCCTTACCGTCCCCGGCAGCATCACGGTTATTAGGAGGGCGCTCCAATTGAAGCTGGAGGACCTTCTAAAGAAACAGCGATCAGCTATCATTGATAAGTGGTTCGACCGTATTATCGCTTCATATCCCGACGATACTGCAGAATTCCTCAAGAAAAAAAGCGGATTTGCAAACCCCGTCGGGCAGACTACGTTTCAGGGTATTCAGGATATCTTCGACGGACTCCTTCTTGATGCCGAACCTACTGAGATAGAACCCTTTCTCGATTCCATCATCAGGGTTAGGGCAGTTCAGGATTTCAGTCCCTCGGAGGCGTTGAATTTCATCTTCCAGCTCAAAAAAATCATACGTGAAGAAATATCGCCTTCACTTAAAGAGGCTGATACTAAAAGCGAGTTGGACGCGCTGGAATCAAGGATAGATTCCCTCGCGCTTCTGAGCTTCGATATCTTCATGAAATGCAGGGAAAAATTGTACGATATAAAGGCCAATGAGTTAAGGGACAGGACACTCTGGTTGCTAAAGAAGTCGAATCTGCTGACTGAAACTCCGGACGAAACTGAAGACCGGGATAGCGGCGAGAGAGACAAGAATATAAACACTAATGAGACGAAAGAGGTAAGGTAAATGGGTATCGCATTTTCTTTTGCGGCGGTCATTGCATTGATAGTGCTGGCCTTTTTCGGGGTTGCGGTATTGAAC
>Ga0187786_10000076_pt1 | contig 30789 bp, 30 predicted proteins | sample 0815_BV2_10_20_M_FD_132449 | JGI IMG/M metagenome (GOLD analysis project Ga0187786, IMG submission 132449) | Tropical peat soil microbial communities from peatlands in Department of Meta, Colombia - 0815_BV2_10_20_MG | ecosystem: Environmental > Terrestrial > Soil > Wetlands > Peat | place...
ATTCTGGGTCTGGGCATCATCCGCGAAATCGGACCGGTGCTGATTGCCGTGCTGGTGGCCGGTCGCTCGGGTTCGGCGATGACCGCGCAGCTCGGCGTGATGCGCGTTACTGAGGAGATTGACGCCTTGGCGACCATGGGCGTGCCGACGAGCCTGCGGTTGATTTTCCCCAAGGTGGTGGCTTTGGCGGTGGCGATGCCGCTGCTCGTGCTCTGGATCATTGTCCTTGCCCTGGCCGGTGGCATGGTGGCAGCCCAGATTCAGCTCGACATAGGTTATCAGGTGTTCTTCGACCAGCTGCCAAAGGCAGTACCGGTCGCCAACCTTTGGATCGGCCTCGCCAAAGGGGTCGTCTTCGGCATCTTCGTCGCCCTGGTGGCCTGTCATTTCGGTCTGCGCGTTCAGCCAAATACCGAAAGCCTGTCGGCCCATACGACCGCTTCGGTGGTCACCTCGATCACCGTCGTGATTCTGCTCGATGCGGTATTCGCCATCCTGACACGTTCCATCGGGGTACCGTGATGGCCGAGACATCTGTCATCCAGGTGCGCAAGCTCTCGACCCGATTTGGCAAGATATGGGTGCATCGCGATCTTGACCTGGACATCTCGGCCGGCGCCATGGTCGCCCTTGTCGGCGGTTCGGGGAGCGGCAAGACGACCCTTCTGCGCCAGTTGCTTGGTCTGCTGCTGCCGACGCAGGGCGAAGTCCGCATGTTCGGCGAGCCGCTGTTCGGTGGTGGCCTGGATCGCGAGCGTGCACTGCGCCGCCGTTTTGGCGTGCTCTTCCAGCAGGGCGCACTGTTCTCGGCCTTCAATGTCTTCGACAACGTGGCTTTCCAGATGCGTGAATTGAAGTATCTGGACGAGGCGATGATCCACGACCTGGTCATGCTCAAACTGGACCAGGTGGAACTGCTGCCCCGTCACGCCAAGCTGATGCCGGCCGAACTTTCCGGGGGCATGATCAAGCGCGTCGCCCTGGCCAGGGCGCTCGCGCTCGACCCTGAACTACTGCTGCTGGACGAACCCACGGCCGGCCTGGATCCGGACCGTTCGGACAGCTTCGTGCGGCTCATCCGCTCACTCGGCGAGGAGCTGGGGCTGACGGTGGTGCTGGTGACCCATGATCTGGATACCCTGGCGGCCTTGTCCACACGCGTCGCGGTGCTGGCGGAACAGCGCATTCTTGCCTACGGAACGGTTGCCGAGGTGATCCGTACCGACCATCCTTTCATCCAGAACTTCTTTCTTTCGGAACGCAGCAAACGCATTCTCGGGAGTGCCGGCCTCCGGTAAAGTGACGATCATGGAAGATCGAGCCCACGCCCTCGTTGCCGGCCTGTTCGTTTTGGTACTGGGTCTCGCTGCCGGTTTCTTCGTCTGGTGGCTGGGACAGAACAAGCAGGACGTCGACTATTACCTGCTGGAAACGCGCCAAAACGTGACAGGACTCAACGTGCAGGCCCCCGTTCGCTATCGAGGCATCCGTGCCGGGCGAGTCGAGAGCATGGATATCGATGCCATGGACAGGAGCCTGATCCTGGTTCGCATCAGCCTTGATTCACGTTTCCCGCTGACCGCAGGCACCACGGCCAAGCTCAATACCCAGGGAGTCACCGGACTGGCCTACGTGCAGTTGGAGGACGATAGTAGCAACCCTCGGCCGCTGGTAGGCCAGGACGGTAAGCCGCCGCGCATCGTCCTCAAACCAACGCTGCTCGATACCCTGGGGGCGCAGGCCGGTGACATCGTGACGCAGGCCAATCTGCTGGCCATGCGATTGGAGCAGCTTCTGGATGACAGGAACCTGAAGAACTTTGCCCGCGCACTCGATAATCTGGCCACCGTGTCGGATGGGCTCAAGGATGGCCTCAAGGATCTGCCGGCGGCGATGGCCGCACTGCGTCAGACGCTTTCGGACAGCAACGTCCAGAAGCTTTCGGCAGTGCTTGCCAATCTGGAGAAGACGACTGGCGAAGCGACGCCGCTGGCTCAGGAGATGCGCGAGATGGTGCGTACGATGTCGGTGCTGGCCAATCGTCTCGACAAGATCGCCGGTGAAACGGGTGGTGAACTGACAGCCACCACCGTGCCGCGCGCCAACGCCATGATTCAGGAATTGACCGCCAGCGCCCGGCGGCTTTCTCGCCTGATCGAGACCCTCGACCGCAATCCGCAGGCGCTGGTGTTCGGCCGGGGCGAACCGGCGCCCGGTCCGGGCGAAGCTGGTTTCATGGCTCCGGGCCGATGAAAGGATGCCGATGCGCATTCCGTTGACGACGCTGACCATGCTGTTTCTGCTCGCTGGCTGTGCGGGCAATTCTGCGCGTCTTGGCGACGCCGCACGCTTCGACTTCGGCCCGGCCCCGGCGGGCAGGGCGGCAGAAGCGAGTGTTGCTGCCGTGGAAGTGACGGCGCCCTCCTGGCTCGGCGGCAGCGGCATGCAGTACCGCTTGTCGTACGCCGATCCCGCGCGCCGGCTCGAGTATGCGGAAAGCCGCTGGGCGGCGCCGCCCGCCGAATTGCTCCGTCAGTCGTTGGACCGCCGCTTTGCCGGCCACGGTGGCGGACGCTGCCGGCTGCACATCGAGCTGGATGAACTCGTGCAGGTGTTCGACTCTCCAACCAGCAGCGGCATGATGCTGGCCGGACGCGCTGTCCTGCATGCCAGCCCGGAGGTGGCGGCACGACGCAGCTTCGTTCTTGCGCCTGTATCGCCGACACCCGATGCCAGGGGCGGAGTTGCCGCCGCGGCCGTGGCCGTATCGACATTGGGCGACGAACTGGCAGCCTGGATTGCCCAGACCGAGAGCTGCCGGTAGGAGGGAAAATGACTGATGAATTGTTGTTGCGCCAGATCGATGCCGGCGTTGCCACCCTGACACTGAACCGTCCCGCCCAGTTCAATTCGCTTTCGGAAGAACTGTTGACCGAATTGCAGGGGGCCCTCGACACCATAGCAGCAGACGACTCGGTTCGTGTCGTCGTGATTGCCGGGGCAGGCAAGGCCTATTGTGCCGGGCATGACCTGAAACAGATGCGTACGAAGCATGCCAGAGACTACATGCGGCAACTGTTTGGTCAATGCGGCCGGGTGATGACCACCATCATGCGTCTGCCGCAGCCGGTGATCGCCCGCGTGCACGGCATCGCCACTGCGGCCGGTTGTCAGCTGGTCGCCAGCTGCGATCTCGCCGTGGCTGCCGATGTTGCGCGCTTCGCCGTGTCGGGCATCAATGTCGGTCTGTTCTGTTCGACACCGGCGGTCGCCCTGTCGCGCAACATGGGGCGAAAGCAAGCACTGGAGATGTTGCTGACAGGAGACTTTATCGATGCGGTGGAGGCACAACGGCGCGGTCTCGTGAACCGCGTCGTGCCGGTCGGCGAACTCGATGTCGAAATCGTACGGCTGACGAACTCCATCTGCGGCAAGTCGGCTGCGGCTGTAGCCATGGGCAAGCAACTATTCTATCGGCAGCTGGAAACAGGCATCGATGCGGCCTACCAGCTGGCCTCGGAAACCATGGCCTGCAACATGATGTCCGAGGATGCCGCCGAGGGCATCGATGCCTTCATGGCCAAGCGTCAGCCGGTATGGCAGGGGCGGTAGCGGGCCCTGCTACTGGCCGCGCCAGGTAACGCGCAGTGCCCGGTTGAAGGTCCAGAGACTGGGAAATTCGATGACGTCGCAATCGATGCTCAATTCGCGCGAGAACGGGGGGAAGGGCGCGAGCATTTGTATGACGCGCCGCACAGCGCTGTCGATCTCCGGGCGACCGCTCGATTTGTGCACGGTTACGCTGTCGATGTGGCCGTCGCGGCGTATCGCGACGGTGACGATGGGGTTCTCATAGGGACCCGTCTTGGCATCCTGCAGGAGTTCGAAATCGCCCTCCAGGCTGACCGTGTGGCGCCAGACGGCAGCATAAAGGTCGACCTGCATGTCGGGCTTGTACCAGCCAGCTACTTTCTGGCGGCAAATGTCGCCGGGCAGCGGATTCTTGGCCGGTACGGCGATTGGTGCTTCGGCTTTGCGGGTCGGTTCCGGCGTCTTCGGTGACGGACGTTCGCCGGCACCACCGCCTGCGGTCGCTGACGCTTCGGCCTGTTTCTGTCCGGCGCCGCGTTCGCCGGTTGCGTTCGATTCCCTGCCCATGCCTGATGACGGACTGCCGGGCTGGCTCTGGGCATTGCTCGCCGCCACCTGATTGCCGGTGAGACTTCCGCTGCCCAAGGCTGCCTGGGCAGCGGCTTCTCGCGCCTGCCGGGCTGCAAGCTCCGCGGCCTGGCGTTCGGCGAGTTCCCGCGCCTGACTTTCAGCGAGTTCCTGCGCCCGCTGCTGCGCCAGTCGCTCCGCTGCCAGTTGTTCCGCTTGTTTCTGTCGTTCAAGGGCCAGGGCCTGCTGACGAGCGGCCTCTTCCGCCTGTCGGCGCTGTTCGGCGGCGAGGGCTTCGAGCCGCTCCCTTTCGATCTGCTGGGCGCGGGCCAGGGCGGCGGCCTCCCTCGCCTGCCGAGCGGCCAGTTCCGCGGCCTGGCGTTCGGCGAGTTCCCGCGCCTGCTTCTGCGCGATTCTTTCTGCTTCCAGCCTTTCCGCCAATTGTTGTTTTTCGAGGGCCAGGGCCTGCTGGCGAACGGCCTCTTCTGCCTGCCGGCGCTGTTCGGCGGCGAGGGTTTCCTGTCGTTCATTTTCGATCTGCTGGGCATGGGCCATGGCGGCGGCCTCCCGCGCCTGCCGAGCGGCCAATTCCGCGGCCTGCCTTTCGGCGAGTTCCTGGGCTTGCTTCTGCGCCAGTCTCTCCGCTGCGAGTCTTTCAGACTCCAGTCTGTCTGCCTGCCGCTGCCGTTCGAGGGCCAAAGCCTGCTGGCGAGCGGCCTCTTCGGCTTCCCTGCGGGCTTCGAGTTCCGCCAGGCGTGCCGCTTCCGCGTTGTCCTTTTCCTCTTGGCTGGGTATCACCGGTATCGGCTCGGCAACTTCCGGCGGCGATTCCATCGGCGGGCTGGCCGGGGCCGGCTTCGGCACCGAGAAGGTGTCGAAGCGCGGCTTGGCCACGGCGATTACATCCGGCCGCGGCGCTGCTGGCGACGTCTTCCTGCGGCGGGCCGGTTTCGTGGCTTCGCGGGCCGGCAGCGGCCTTGCCGGGTTTGGCGGCGCGGGTTCGGGTGCGGCTAGCAGCGCACTTTCAATTGTTCCCGGAGGCGTGGCGGTGGTCGGCTGCGTGGCCGGAGCGCTTTGAGTTCGACGTGCCGGCGACTCGGCAGGTTGGGACACCGCTGGCATGGCCGCTGAAGGCGCCGCCGGGGGCGCATTGGCTGCTGCGTGATCGGCCTGAGAAAGAATGACATTCAGGTGACTGGTCGAGCCACGATCCTGCCATGTGGCGTCGGCGCTCGTGGGCGGGGACTCCGGCAGCGCAAACTGGAGCGTCAGGATAATGGCGTGAATCACCAAGGACACCGTCAGTGCCCAGGTTAGCCGCGTGCGATCGCGTCGCATCGAATTCACGCTCAATAATGACTCCCTGTTTCGCGGACGACCGGTCCGTCGACGCTTCGGACGCATAAGGTGCGGAATTCTACCTGCCTCCCCCGGTGCCGCAGGGCGTTGGGTTTCGACGACAAGATGGGAAGGTGATGGTGCTCAGTCAGCCGGCGATCAGGTCGGTGATCCATTCCTTGGCTGGTCCGACGTTGGCTGTGAAGCCATCGCAGCGCATCAGGGAAAAGCCGAAGACGTAGGCGTAGAGCAGGACGCTGCGGGCGGTGGCTTCCGGCGGGGGTAGACCGATGGTCTGGAACAGCTTGGCGGCGCAGGCCAGGCGCTCGGCGTCGACTTCCTCGACCACAGAGGCAGCGCGGGCATCGCGGCGCGCCCATTCCCTGACCGCCAGTTCGATCGGCAGGCCCTTGCGGTTGCGGCCGGCGGAATAGACGGCGATGGTGTGCCGCAGTGCCGCCAGTTCGTCGCCGGGCCGGGCCGCGGTCTGCTTGTGGATGTCGCAGATGCGACCGTCCTTCCATTCCTCGAGGACGGCATCGACCAGGTCGCGACGGTCCCGGAAATGCCAGTAGAAGCTGCCCTTGGTGACGTGCAGCTTCTTGGCCAGCACCTCGATGCGCAGCCCGGCCTGGCCTTCGTCGGCCAGCACCGCCAGGGCACACTTGATCCAGGCGGCGCGATCGAGCGAGGCAGGGCGGGATTTTTTTCCGGGCGGCTTATCCATACGGTACGGTATTGAAATATCCTCGTGACTGCGCTAGCATAGCACGCACCATACGATACGGTATGGCGAACTTTGCCGTTACACTTGGCAGCCTGCACAGGAGGTCCGTCTTGAAAGTCATAGTCCCCGTCAAGCGCGTGGTCGATTACAACGTCAAGGTGCGTGTCAAGGCCGACGGTACTGGTATCGAACTCGCCAACGTCAAGATGTCCATGAATCCTTTCGACGAGATCGCGGTCGAAGAGGCGGTGCGACTGAAGGAAGCCGGCCTTGCCACCGAGGTGGTGGCGATCAGCTGTGGCATCGTGGCGTGCCAGGAAACGCTGCGTACGGCCATGGCACTGGGAGCAGACCGTGCCGTGCTGGTCGAGACCGACGTCGAGTTGCAGCCGCTGGCGGTGGCGAAACTGCTCAAGGCACTGGTGACCAAGGAACAACCGAAACTGGTCATCCTCGGCAAGCAGGCGATCGACGACGACGCGAATCAGACCGGCCAGATGCTGGCGGCACTGCTCGGCTGGCCGCAGGCGACCTTTGCCTCCAAAGTGGCCATCGTTGGAGAATCGGCTTGCGTTACCCGCGAGGTCGACGGTGGCCTGGAGACCGTCGAAATCAGTTTGCCGGCCGTGGTTACCACCGATCTGCGCCTCAACGAACCGCGTTACGCAACACTGCCCAACATCATGAAGGCGAAGAAGAAGCCACTCGACAACGTCAAGCCGGCCGATCTCGGCGTCGATGTCGCGCCGCGGCTGGCGACACTCAAGGTCGTCGAACCGCCCAGGCGCCAAGCGGGCGTCGTGGTGGCGGATGTCGCCGAGTTGGTGGCGAAGCTGAAGAACGAAGCGAAGGTGATCTGATCATGGCTATTCTTGTTCTTGCCGAACACGACAACGCGAGCCTGAAGGCCGCGACCCTGAACACTGTTACCGCCGCCGCAAGAATTGGCGGCGAGATTCACATCCTTGTTGCCGGCAGCGGCTGCACTGCCGTGGCACAGGCTGCCGCGCAGGTGGATGGCGTTACCCGGGTGCTGCTGGCGGAAGCAGTTCACTACGCCGAGCAGACGGCAGAGAATCTGGCGGCGCTGATTCACACCCATGCTGCCGGCTACAGCCATATTCTGGCGCCGGCCACCAGCAGCGGGAAGAGCGTCCTGCCACGGGTGGCGGCGCTGCTCGATGTGGCGCAGATATCCGACATCATTGCAGTCGAGTCGCCGGATACGTTCGTGCGGCCGATCTATGCCGGCAGCGCGCTGGCGACCGTGAAGTCATCCGATACCGTGAAGGTCATCACCGTCCGTACTACCGCCTTCGAGGCGGCGGGGCAGGGGACCAGCGCTGCCGTCGAGGCCATCGCTGCCGGGCTGGATCTGGCGCAGGCCAGGGTGGTCGGCCGCGAAATAACCAAATCGGCGCGACCGGAGTTGGGTGCGGCCAAGGTCATCGTTTCCGGCGGCCGAGGCCTGGCGTCGGGCGAGAACTACCACAATCTGCTGGAACCGCTGGCCGACAAACTGGGCGCGGCGTTGGGCGCGTCACGCGCGGCGGTCGACGCCGGCTTCGTGTCCAACGACTACCAGGTCGGCCAGACCGGCAAGATCGTGGCGCCGCAGCTCTACATCGCTATCGGCATTTCCGGCGCCATCCAGCATCTGGCAGGCATGAAGGACTCCAGGGTGATCGTGGCGATCAACAAGGATGCCGATGCCCCGATCTTCCAAGTGGCCGACTACGGGCTGGTGGCGGATCTGTTCCAGGCCGTGCCGGAATTGACTGCCAGTCTCTGAACATGAACTTTCCCGAAGGACTGTTCGGCAACGCCTGGGCCTACGGAGCCTATGTGCCCCTCGTGCTGATCTGGTTCTGGTGCGTCCGTACCGCCCCATGGCGTCGGCTGGCCGATTCGGCCCAACTCAATGTCTGGCTCGGCACGGTAGTGACGCTGATGCTGCTCTGGAGCATGAAGGCGGGTGTGCAACCCGGTCTCAATCTTCACCTCCTTGGCGCGACCGCCTTCACCCTGATGTTCGGCCGCCAGTTGGCGATCCTCGGCCTGTCGGCGGTGCTGGCGGCCGTAACCTTCAACGGCGGCGCCGGCTGGGAATCGTACGCCCTCAACATGCTGGTGACGGCGGTGTTCCCCTGTTTTGCCGCCCATGTGCTATTGCGCATCGTCGAGCGCTTTTTGCCGCCGAACTTTTTCTGCTACATCTTCTGCGCGGCATTCTTCGGCGCGGCCATCGCCGTCGTGTCGACCGGTCTGTTGTCGTCGCTGCTGTTGTGGCTGGCCGGCGTCTACACGGCCGACAGGCTGTTCAGCGACTACCTGCCGTATTTTGCGCTGCTCGGCTTCGCGGAAGCATGGCTCAACGGCGCCGCCATCACCCTGATGGTGGTCTATTACCCGCACTGGGTCGGCAGCTTCGACGATCGCCGATACTTTTCGAACAGGAATTGAGTGGAGAAAAGACATGAGTGAATACGTCGCCCCCTTGAAGGACATGCAATTCGTGCTGAACGAACTGGCCGGACTGGATCGCATCTCGGCGCTGCCCGGGTACGAGGAGGCAACGCCGGATGTCATCGAGGCGATTCTCGACGAGGCCGGCAAGTTCGCGGCGGGTGTACTGGCGCCGCTGAACCAAGTCGGCGACCGCGAAGGGGCGCGCTGGGCAGGCAAGGCCGTGACCATGCCGGCGGGTTTCAAGGAGGCCTACCGGCAGTTCGTCGACAACGGCTGGTCGGCGCTCGACTGTTCCACCGGGCATGGCGGCCAGGGCCTGCCCAAGCTGGTGGCGGCAGCGGTATCCGAGATGTGGAAATCGGCCAATCACGCCTTTTCTCTGTGTCCGTTGCTGACGCGCGGCGCCATCGAGGCGCTGGAACTGATCGGCACCGACCAGCAGAAGGACCTGTACCTGCCCAGGATGATCAGTGGTGAATGGACCGGTACCATGAACCTCACCGAACCGCAGGCCGGCTCCGATCTCGCGGCCATCCGCAGCCGCGCCGAACCGCAGGCCGACGGCAGCTACAAGATTTTCGGACAGAAGATCTTCATCACTTACGGCGATCACGACATGGCCGACAACATCGTCCATCTGGTGCTGGCGCGGCTGCCGGGTGCGCCCGAGGGCGTCAAGGGCATCTCGATGTTCGTGGTGCCGAAGTTCCTGGTCAATGCGGACGGCTCACTCGGGCCGCGCAACGACGCCTGGTGCGTTTCGATCGAACACAAGCTGGGCATTCACGCCAGCCCGACGGCGGTCATGGCCTTCGGTGACCATGGCGGTGCCGTCGGCCATCTCGTCGGTCGGCCCAACGAAGGCCTGAAGTACATGTTCATCATGATGAACGCCGCGCGCTATTCGGTCGGCCTCGAAGGCCTTGCCGTGGCCGAGCGGGCCTACCAGAAAGCTCTGGCCTACGCCCGCGAACGCATTCAGGGCCGTGCCATCGAGGGTTCCGCAGCACCGGTGGCCATCATCCGCCATCCGGACGTGCGGCGCATGCTGATGCTCATGCGCTCCCAGATCGAGGCCATGCGCGCGCTGGCCTATACAGTGGCGGCGGCAGTCGACATGAGCTTGCGTCATGCGGACGAGCAGGAGCGCCAGCGCAACCAGGCATTCGTCGATCTGATGATCCCGGTGGTCAAGGGCTGGCTGACGGAAACCGGCAACGAGATGGCCTACCTGGGGGTGCAGGTGCACGGCGGCATGGGCTTCATCGAGGAGACCGGCGCGGCACAATTCATGCGCGACGCCCGCATCACCACCATTTACGAGGGCACGACGGGCATCCAGGCCAACGACCTGATCGGCCGCAAGGTCGCCCGCGAAAGCGGTGCCACGCTGAAGGTTGTCCTCGGACTGATGCGGCAGACACAGCAGGCAGCGGCCGCCGACGGCGAATTGGCTGCGGTCGCCACGGCGCTTGGACATGGCATCGATGCGCTGGCGCGGGCGGTCGACCATGTCGTCGCCAACTACGCCGGCGATACCCGTGCGGTCGCGGTCGGCGCGGTACCCTTCCTCAAACTGATGGGAATCGTTGCCGGCGGCTGGATGATGGCAAAGTCAGCCATGGCGGCACGCCGCCGCATTGCTGCCGGCGATGGCGATGCCTTCTACGCGGCCAAGATTGCCAGCGCAGACTTCTACGCAACCCATGTGCTGGCCGCCGCGCAGGGCTTGGCGCAAGTTGTCATCGATGGCGGCGCCAGCGCCCTGGCGATTGCCGACGAACTGCTTTGACCCCTGTCGTCATGACTGCTCTTGACAGGGTCGTGGCCGAGGTCACCGGCGGCGAGGTGAATTTTCCCACCCACGCCGATGTGGCCTTCAGGGTTCGCCTGGCGCTCGACGATCCGGACCTGCACCTGGCCAAGGCGGCGCAAATCATCCAGGCCGAGCCGCTGCTGGCGGCACGCGTGGTGGCGCTGGCGAATTCGGTGGCATTCCGTCGTAACGGCCGACAGGTGGCCGACGTGCGCAGCGGTGTCGCTCGCGTCGGTCTCCGGTTCGTCCGCGCCCTGGCGACGGCGCTGGTCATGCGCCAGATGGCGGGCAGCATTCGCTCGCCGGCTTTTCGCAATATGGCGACGAGGCTTTGGGAGCATACCGTTCATGTCGCCGCCCTGGCACATCTGTTGGCGGCCCGGTTCCGCTCGACTGCAAGCGATATCGCTCTTTTTGCCGGCATCGTGCACGAGGTCAGCGGCTTCTACCTGATTTCGCGTACCGATACGCATCCCGATCTATTCGCCGACGGCAGCCTGCTGAGCGCGGAGGCGGAAGCCACGGTCGGCAAGGCCGTCCTGGCGGCACTGGCGGTGCCCGCCGAGGTGGTGGCCGCGATCGAAGTGCTCTGGCAGCAGGGTCCGACAGTCTTCCCGCCGCGCACACTGGGCGATCTGCTTGCCCTCGCGCACCGCCTGACACCCATTGCATCGCCCTTGCAACGACAAGGTGAGGAAGTGCCCGCCCTGCCACTGGATCCCGCGGCCGACTCGCAGTTGGCCGAAATTCTCGAGCAGTCCGGCGACGAATTGGAGGCCTTGACTTCGGTGTTGCGTTATTGAATTTGTTGGAATAGACTGAAATTGTTCGGTCTAACTGAAAAAGGCAAACCCATCGAAAGGTGGGGACGCAAAGTCACCGGTCTAAAGGAAGTCCCGCAAGGGATTTCCCACGATAGCGGGATCGCCAGGCTAACCGAGGCTGCGTTCGATAGTCGTACTCTGTTCCGGTACTGCACTGAGGGCGCCGTCTCCTTCGACGCTCAGCCCGTCGGTTCCCATGCGGCATGGTTGCCGCAATCGCAGGTGACCTTGCGCCAGCCGGTATGACCGGTTGGTCGGCGGCGCGCTTGGCGCGTCTCGCAGCAAGGAGGTCGGCGATGGTGACGATGGCACTCGACAACGTAATCCGGTTTCCGGACAGTGCGCGTGGCTCTCTCAGCGACAGCTACCGCACCCGCACGCTCAATGAATCCCGGGATCTGGTCGCCCATAGATTGCGCGAGGCGGTACGGCCGCTTTGTTCGGCGCTCGAAGCGGAACTGCTTGTCCGCGGCGATACCGCCGACGAGCGGGAGCAGCGAAATTTCTACTACGGCGGACGGGAGTTGTTGCGCGAAAACGCAACACGCCTCGAAGGCCTGTTGGCGGCACACTGGCTGCGCCTGCTCGACGCGGCGGCCGGTAGAGCCGAGATGAAGCAGCCAACGCCGGATTCTTTCAGCGCTCTCGATGACTTGGAGCTGCTCGACTTCGGCGACATGGATGAGCAGATTGCCGTCAAGGCGTTTGCCAGTCGACTGCACGACGGCTGCGAAGATGGCCTGTTCGCCGCTGGTCGCCGGCTGGCTTTTCTGGCGGGTCGTCAAGAGAACTCGATCGTGGTCGAGGTAATCCTGGCCGACGCCTTGCAGGCAGCTTTGAAGGCGGTCGGTCTGCCGGTGCAACTACGGCTGGAAGTGCTGCATGGGCTCGAACGTATGGCGGTCAGCGCCTTTGGGCCGGTTATCCATGACCTGAATATTTTCATGGCCCGTCGCAACGTGCTGCCGAAGCTGCGCCGCAGCTATTCTCGACCCCAGGCCGACAAGACCCGCGCTGCCGAGCGGCCGGCTGCTGCCGGTGATGTCTTTGCGCTGCTGCAGCGTCTCGTTGCGGTGCCGTCCGCCGCCGATACAACGCGTGCTGCCAACGCCGCTGCGCCCGGGGGCGAGCAGGGACAGGGCAGGTCGATTGCCTCGATGGCCGCGGCGATGGAGCAGGCGATGACCACGCTGGACACTCTGCAGCGGACCATGCCGTCGGCTGCGGCGGCGCCCTCGACCGGCGTGCTGCGCGATTTTCGCAACAGCAGCGCCGGCCAGGGGCTCGGCCATCTGGATGCGATAACGGTCGATATCGTCGCCACGCTGTTCGATTTCATTTTCGATGACCCCGCCGTCGCCGACCCCATCAAGGCGCTGGTCGCCCGGCTGCAGATTCCGGTACTGAAGGTGGCGATGCTGGACAAGAGCTTCTTTTCCAGCAGGGCGCATCCGGCGCGACGTCTGCTTGATGGCATTTCTCGTGCCGCCACGCGCTGCGGACCGCAGGTCAGTCACGCCGATCCGCTCTACGCCCGCGTCGCCGACATCATCGAGCGGTTGCAAGCCGAGTTTTCCCAGGACGCCAGTTTGTTCGATGCCCTCTGCAGCGATCTGAATGCTTTCCTCGAAGGCCAGGAGGATCAGGCCGATGCCTTCGCGGTCCAGGCCGTACCGCTGGTGGCGGAGCGGGAGCGACGCGAATTGGCCGCCATGGCGGCTGACGAGGCGTTGTCGGCATGGCTGTCGACTCCGTTGCCATCTGGTGTGGCGGATCTGCTGGCACACGAGTGGCGCGCGTTGCTGGTGCGCCATTACCTCAACGGCGACGACGCGGCGTGGGACATGGCCATCACGACTGCCACCGACCTGGTCGCCAGCGTCACACCGCAGGCCGACTCACAGGGCCGCAAACAGCTGGCGGCGCAACTGCCGACGCTGGTCAAGAGCATTCACGATGGTCTCGACAGGCTGCATGTCGCTGTCGAACGCCGGCTGTCGCTGCTCGACTGCCTGTTCAGTATTCATGCCGCCGTGCTGCGGGGCGCCGCGCCGGTGGTGACGACCCTCTGGCCGCAGGCAGCGGCACCGGCCGCGCCGGAAATCGTCGCCGAATCGATCGAAACGGGCGAGACTCGACTCGAATGCATTTCGCTCGTCGATGCCGACAACGTTCCTGCCGAGGCGACCGACAGCGAGGCTCAGCAACGTGTCGAAGAGCTGAACCGCGGTGACTGGGTCGAGTTCGCCGACGGCGAAGCCGGGCCCACACGCTATCGCCTCTCATGGGTCAGCCCGGAACGGGGCATCCTGCTGTTTACCAATCCGCAGTCGCCGCGAGCGCTGTCGGTGGCGCCCGCGGCGCTGGCGCTGCAGATCGAGCGCGGCGAGGCGGCCATCGTGCCGGTGGAGCCGATTTTCGAGCGTGCCGTGAATCGTGCCCTGGAGACGCTGAAGGCCGCCTAGTCGAGTTCGAGGCGGCGGGTGGTAACATCGCCGCCATGGCATCCGAACACGCTCACGACGATCTGCACCAGCGCATCGCGGCCCTGCGCCGGGATTTGCATGCCCATCCGGAACTTGCTTTCGACGAGAAACGCACATCCGATGCGGTGGCTTCCCATTTGGAGCAACTCGGCATCGAGGTGCACCGGGGCCTGGCCGGAACCGGCGTGGTGGCGCGCATCAAGGCAGGGACAGGCACGCGCTCGATCGGCCTGCGCGCCGACATGGACGCGCTGCCGCTGACCGAGCTCAACACTTTTCCTCATCGCTCGAAACACGAGGGCCGCATGCACGCCTGCGGCCACGATGGCCACACGGCAATGCTGCTCGGCGCTGCCGAAGTGCTGGTACAGCGGGCAAAGCGGGGCACGTTCGACGGCACGGTACATTTCATTTTTCAGCCGGCGGAAGAGCACGAGGGCGGCGGCCGCGTGATGGTCGAGGAAGGGCTGTTCGAGCGCTTCCCGATGGACATGGTGTTCGGTCTGCACAACTGGCCGGGACTGCCGGTGGGCAGCTTCGCCATCATCGACGGGCCGGTCATGGCCGGCGCCGACCGTTTCGAGATCTCCATCACCGGCCGCGGCGGCCATGCCGCCATGCCGCATCAGGCCACCGACACCGTGCTGGCCGGGGCGGCGCTGGTGCAGAGCCTGCAATCGCTGGTCAGCCGCGGCATCGATCCGCAGGAGGCAGCGGTGGTCAGCGTCACCCGCTTTCAGGCCGGCTTCGCCGATAACGTGCTGCCGGAAACAGCGGTGTTGGGCGGCACCGTGCGAACCTTCCGACCGGAATTGCAGGATGCGCTCGAAGCCGGCATGCGCCGGATCTGCCATGGAATCGAGCTGGCGCACGGCGTGGAAGTGGCTTTGCAGTACCACCGCGGCTATCCGCCGACGATCAACGATGCCGATGCCGCGTCGCTATGCCGCGAGGTGGCCAGGCAGGTGGCTGGCGGCGAATCAGCTTTGGTCGGGGCGAAGCCGAGCATGGGCGCCGAGGATTTCGCCTACCTGTCGCAGGTGGTGCCGGGTTGCTATGTCTGGCTGGGCAACGGCCCCGGCGAGGGCGGCTGCATGCTGCACAGCCCGCACTACGATTTCAACGACGCCATCATCCCGACCGGCATCCGCTACTGGATAGCCCTGGCCGAACGGGCACTGGCGGATTAAAGGACCAGGCGGCCGCCGGCACACGAGTGCCAGCCTTCGAGGCGCGCCAGCGTCGGCAGCAGATTGAGGCCGGTGTCCTTCTTCAGCAGTCGGGCGGCGCTTCTCAGTTCAGAGAGGCTGGTGTCCACCGTCGTGCCGATGGCGGCGAAAGCCACGGCATTGCCGGCATCGCAGGAGGGGAAGGCGAGGGCGCGACCGCCGAAGGCTTCGCGCAGGCGTCCGACACTGTCCTGAAAACCCTTGCGCCGGCTGAGCAGATTCGTTACCAGCAGGCCCTCGTCGGTCAGCCGCATCTGACAGTTGGTGTAGAAGGGCAGCGTGTCGAGCATGCCGGTGCGGGCATCGGCGTCAAAGCCGTCGACCATGATCAGATCGAAGCGTGCTCTCGATCCAGCGACGAAATCCGCGCCGTCATCGATGACGATACGCAAGTGGCTGCTTTCCTCGGGCAGCTTGAAGTGTTGCCGTGCCGTGGCGACCACCGCCGGTTCGATCTCCACGACCGTCAGGCGCGCATCGGGCCGGTGCCGGTGCAGGAACTTGGTCAGCGAAGCGGCGCCGAGGCCGATCAGCAGGACCCGGCGCGGCCAGTGCGGTTCCGGACGCAGCAGCAGGCTGGCCATCATCTCCCGCGTGTAGTCGAGTTCCAGTGCCCAGGGGCGGGCGATGCGCATGGCGCCCTGCACCCAGTCGGAACTGAAATGCAGGTAGCGGACGCCCGCCGACTCGCTGACCAGGATTTCCACGGTCAATGCAGAGTGCGGTCGGGCGGCGCGAACAGCTGGTCCAGTACCTCGGCGCCGTAACGGTATTCCTGGTTGCAGATGTCGTCGTTAATGACGATTTCGCCATGTTCGGCGAGCGTGGCTTCGAGCTCGGCGCGGCCGAGAGAACGCAGCATCACCAATACCTTTTCCTCGTTGCGCGGACAGTGGTAGGTGACGGCGCGCGCCTTGAACAGGCGCACGTCCTCCTCGGCGAACAGCCGCGTCAGCAGGGTTTCCGCGGGCAGTGCGAGTTCCGCCGCCGCGATCGTTGCCGCCAGTTGCTGTATGCGGTTCCAGCCATCGGCATCGCGCTCGTCGGCGTTGGGCAGCTTCTGGAGAAACAGGCCGCAGGCGTGGCCCGCGTCGGCCATCAGCCACAGGCGGGCCGGCGCCTGCTCCGACTGGACCAGATAGTGCTCGAACACCTTGGCGACGCTATCGCCGACGAGCGGCACGATGCTCTGGTAGGGCTGCCGGGTAGCATTGGTATCCAGTGTCAGCGCCAGGCGGCCATCGCCGAGCAGGACGGAAAGCGGCGCCGGCGCCAGGTCTGGTGGCGCCTTGGCCAGACCGCGCAGGCGCAACTGCTCGTCGCAATCGACCACCAGCATGCGTACCGGGCCGTGGCCCTGAAGATGGAAGGTGAGGCGCCCCGGTGTCTTCAGGTTGCTGCCGACGATTGCGGTCACCGCCGTCAGCTCGCCGAGCAGGTTGCGCGCGGCGTCGGCATAGCCCCGTCCGGCCTGCATCTGCCGCCAGGCGGGACCGAGCCGGACCAGTGCACCACGGATATCCAGATTCTCGAAGAGGAAGGGGCGAACGCTGTCCATTACTTGACGAAGCTGCCGAACATCCCTGGATCGAAGCCGACCAGCAACTGGCCCGCTTCGGTGAGCACCACCGGCCGCTTGATCAGGCTGGGGAACTCGACCATCAGGGCCACCGCCTTGCTCTGCGTCTGGATGTCCTGCTGCTCCGGTGTCAGCTTGCGGAAGGTTGGACCCTTGGTGTTCACCAGCGTCTTCCAGCCCACCACACGGCACCAGGCGACCAGCTGGTCGCGCGGCACACCCTGCTTCTTGTAGTCGTGGACAGTGTAGGCGATGCCATGCTCGTCGCACCAGGCGAAGGCCTTCTTCATGGTGTCGCAATTCTTGATGCCGAAAATCGTGACCATGGTTTCCCTATTGCTTCAGCTTGGCGAAGGCTGCCGCCATCGCGCCGGCCGGCGCCACCTCGCGGCGCGGTTCTGGGCGCGCGCCACGCCGATTCGGCGTGTCACCACCACTGACTTTTGCCTGCGACTCAGTCGCGTCGGCAAGCCGCATTGTAAGGGCGATGCGCTTGCGCGGCAGGTCGACTTCCAGCACCTTCACCTTGACCACGTCGCCGGCCTTGACCACCGTGTGCGGGTCCTTGACGAACTTGTTGGAGAGCGCGGAAACGTGCACCAGTCCGTCCTGGTGCACGCCGATATCGACGAAGGCGCCGAAGTTGGTGACGTTGGTGACCACGCCTTCCAGCAGCATGCCGGGTTGCAGATCCTTCAGCTGCTCGATGCCTTCCTTGAAAGAGGCCGTCCTGAATTCGGGACGCGGATCACGGCCGGGCTTTTCCAGCTCTCTGAGGATGTCCTGCACGGTCGGCAGGCCGAACTTCTCGTCGGTGTATTTCGCCGCATCGACAAGGGACAGGCTGCCGTCATTTGCTATGTCGGCGAGGATGCGTGCGGCGACCGGATAGGCTTCCGGATGCACCGCCGAGGCGTCGAGCGGGTTGTCGCCGTCATTGATGCGCAGGAAGCCCGCCGCCTGTTCGAAGGTCTTTTCGCCCAGGCGCGGCACGGCCTTCAGTTGCGTACGGTTGCGGAAGGCGCCGTGCTGGTCGCGATAGGCGACGATGTTGGCGGCGAGGCCGCCCGAGAGGCCCGAGATGCGGGTCAGCAAGGGGACGGAGGCGGTATTGACGTCCACGCCGACCGAGTTGACGCAGTCTTCCACCACGGCATCGAGCGATCTGGCCAGCCGCGTCTGATTGACGTCGTGCTGATACTGGCCGACACCAATCGACTTGGGATCGATCTTGACCAGCTCGGCCAGCGGATCCTGCAGGCGGCGGGCGATGGAGACCGCGCCGCGCAGGCTGACGTCGAGATCGGGGAACTCCCGAGCGGCCAGTTCGGAAGCGGAATACACGGAGGCGCCGGCCTCCGAGACGAGGATCTTGTCGAGTTTGAGTTCGGGATGGCGCTTGATCAAATCGCCCGCCAGCTTGTCGGTCTCGCGGCTGGCGGTGCCGTTGCCGATGGCGATCAGGTTAACGCCGTGCTTCTGGCACAGGAGGCGCAGGCCAGCGAGCGAACCTTCCCAGTCGCGGCGCGGCTCGTGCGGATAGATGGTGACGGTGTCGAGCAGCTTGCCGGTGGGATCAACCACCGCCACCTTGCAGCCGGTACGGATGCCGGGATCGAGCCCGAGCGTGACGCGCGGGCCGGCGGGCGCGGCCAGCAGCAGGTCGTGCAGGTTGCGGGCGAAGACGCGAATGGCTTCCTCCTCGGCGCGTTCGCGCAAGCCATTCATCAATTCCAGTTCCAGGTGCAGCGAGAGCTTGACCAGCCAGGTCCAGCGGATGGTCTCCAGCAGCCACTTGTCGGCGGCGCGGCCCTGGTCGCGGATGCCGAAGTGTCCCGATACCATGGCGATGCACGGCGAATTTTCCGGCGGATCGCGCAGTTCCTGCTCGGTCTTCAATGCGAGACGCAGCACCTCCTCCTGGCGGCCACGGAACAGCGCCAGCGCACGGTGCGATGGTACGCTGGCGATGCGCTCGCGGAAGTCGAACCAGTCGCGGAACTTGGCGCCGGCCTCCTCCTTGCCTTCGACCATGGTCGAGACGATCAAGGCATGGTCGTGCAGATGGATGCGCAGCTTTTCCAGCATTACCGCGTCCTCGCTGAATCGCTCCATGAGAATCTGGCGGGCGCCATCCAGCGCAGCCTTGATGTCAGGCACGTGCTTTTCCGGTGGTTCGATGGCGGTATTGACGTACTTCGCCGCTTCGGTTTCCGGCGCCAGCGTCGGGTCGTCGAACAGGGCATCGGCCAGCGGCTCCAGGCCTGCCTCGCGGGCGATCATGGCCTTGGTGCGGCGCTTGGGCTTGTAGGGGAGATAGAGGTCTTCGAGGCGCTGCTTGGTGTCGGCGTTCTCGACATCGTTCTTCAGTTCCGGCGTCAGCTTGCCCTGTTCCTCGATCGATGCCAGTACGGCGGCTCGACGTTCCTCCAGTTCGCGCAGATAGCCCAGGCGCTCCTCCAGCGTGCGCAACTGCGTGTCGTCGAGGCCGCCGGTGACTTCCTTGCGATAGCGGGCGATGAAGGGCACGGTGGCGCCCTCGTCCAGCAGCTGGACGGTGGCGAAGATCTGTTGCGGGCGGACGCCGAGCTCGTCGGCAATGCGTTGTTCTATCGAGGGCAGCATGAAAGTCAGGCTTGGTGGTACGGGGCGCGCACCATAGCGCAGCCCCGGGACTCGTTCAAGGCTTGACTTTCTTCTCCAGGTTCAGTGATGCCGAGTTGATGCAGTAGCGCAGACCCGTCGGTGCCGGGCCGTCGGGAAAGACGTGGCCCAGATGGGCGCCACATTGCGAACAGGTCACCTCGGTGCGCTGCATGCCGTGGCTGCCATCGTTGGCCTCGGCGACACCCTCGGCTGCCAGCGGCGCCTTGAAGCTGGGCCAGCCGCAACCCGAGTCGAATTTCTGGTTGGATGCGAATAACGGTGCGCCGCAGCAGATGCAGCGATAGGTACCATCCTCATGACAGTCCCAGTATTCGCCGGTGAAGGCCCGCTCGGTGCCCTTTTCCCGGGTCACTTGGTATTGCATGGAGGTCAGTTGCTGGCGCCATTCGGCATCGGTCTTCTTGATCTGCGGCATGGGAGTCTCTCCGGAAGGGCACCGTATAATCGGTCGCCAACAGAATCTCGGAGTTTTCTTCCATGCGCAAGTTCATTTTCATTCTCGTCCTGGCCGGTTTTTCCCTGGCTGCATGGGCCGACGAATTGCCCGCCCGTCAGGGCCTCATTGCTTTCCGTGCTCCCATGGAGGCCATCGTCAAGGAAGCCGCCAAGGGCCAGAAGTCCGACCTGGACGAAATGGCCAGGATGTACAAGGGGGCGGGCGACGCCTGGCAGCAGGTTGCCGGACAGGCCCTCGACCTGGGACAGTATGGTGTGCCGGTCGACCGGCAGGAGGATGTCTGGCGACAAGTGCGCACGATGAGCATGCTGGTGGGCTATATGGACGAGGCCATCAAGCGCGGCAATCGGGGCTTGATGCTGAGGTCGGCCGAACTGCTGACTCCGGCCTACGAGAAGCTTGCCGCCTCTCTGGGAGTGCGCTGAGTGCGTGTCGCCGTCCTTGGCGCCGGTCTCGTCGGCGTTGCGTCGGCATGGTACCTGAGGGAGGACGGCCACGAAGTCACTGTGATCGACCGGCAACCAGGCGTGGCGCTGGAGACGAGTTTCGCCAACGGCGGCCAGATATCCACCAGCCATGCCGAGCCGTGGGCCAACCCCCGCGCACCGGCGAAGGTGCTGCGCTGGCTCGGTCATGAGGATTCGCCGCTGCTCTGGCGCTTGCGCGCCGATGCCGCCCAGTGGGCCTGGGGCCTGCGTTTCCTCTGCGAATGCACGCCTGGCAGGACGCGGGCCAACATAGTCGCCATCCTGCGCCTTGCCCTCTACAGCCGGGCGTTGCTGAAGGACTTGCGACCGGCGCTGGATCTCGAATACGACCAGCAGTTGCAGGGCATCCTGCACTTCTATACCGACGCTGCCGAATTCGAGCACGCCATCCCCCAGGCCGAGCTGATGCGGCAATACGGCTGCCAGCGGTTGGTGAAGACGGCCGCCGAATGCCTGGCCATCGAGCCGGCCCTCAAGGCATCCACGGTGCCTATCGTCGGCGGTACCTACACGGCGGAGGATGAATCGGGCGATGCCCACAAGTTCGCCAGCGAGCTGGCGCAAGACGCCGCAACGCGGGGTGTGGTTTTTCGCTACGGCGAGAAGATCGCCGAATTGCTGGCCGACGGTGGCGGGGTGACGGGCGTCCGCCTGGAGGGAGGTAGTGTTTTGACGGCCGACGCCTATGTGGTGGCCCTCGGCAGCTACACGCCCCTGCTGCTGCGGCCGCTGGGCATCCGCCTGCCCGTCTATCCCGCCAAGGGCTATTCGGCGACGATTCCTCTTGCTGCCGACTGCGTGGCCCCAACCGTCAGCCTGACCGACGATGGCCACAAGATCGTCTTTTCACGTCTCGGCAACCGGCTGCGCGTGGCCGGAACGGCCGAATTCACGGGCTATGACACCTCAATCAATGACGTGCGCTGCCAGGCGCTGGTGCGACGAACCCGGGCCCTGTTTCCGGATATCGATCTGCCTGCGGACATCGAGTTCTGGGCCGGCCTGCGGCCGGCGACGCCGAGCAACGTGCCGGTGATCGGGCAGACGCGGCTGCCGAACCTCTGGCTCAACACCGGCCACGGCACGCTGGGCTGGACCATGGCCTGCGGCACGGGCCGGCTGCTGGCAGACATCGTCGGCGGTCGGCCGCCGGAAATCGACCCTTCGGCGTACCGCCACGGCTGACTTTCAGTGCAGGTGGCGCGGTGCGGCCTCGGCCTGATCCTCGGGCAGTTCTGCGTGGCTTGGCTCGCCCTCGGGATTCGGGTAGAGCGGAGCGCCGCAGTCGTCGCAGTATTCCATCGGAAAGCGATGGTCGAGGGCGACGATATCGCGCAGTCCCGCCTCCTTTAGCACCGTTTCGATCTGCGCCGGCGTGTCGGCGGACTCGTCCTCGGCTTCCAGCAGCGGCCAGACGACGCCATGCACCACGTCGGTCGAGTCGTTCATGGTGAAGCCGATCCGGTACTCCTCGAGTTGGCGGTCGTAGTACGGCGCCAGCACGGCGCGCAGATCAGTCGCGGCGACGTTTAGCGTCGTCTGCAGGAAGGCCACGGCGGCCCGCAGCGAGTAGGGGCGGGACGCGCGGTCGGCCTCGCGGGCAGCGGCGTGGTAAGGCTGGGGCAACAGCAGCTCGACGGCACAGGCCGGCAGCAGCGGCCGCAGGGCTTCGCCGCCCTGGTCGCGCCACTGCTTTAGCGCTTCCTGGCGAGAGCTATCATCTTCCTGCCAGCGGAATATCGCCGCGCCCCGCGGCGCCGCGACGGCACCGATCAGGTAGCGGGTGTCGGAAAGGAAACTCGTCGTTTCCGGCAGGCCGCTGGTATCCAGCTTCAGGTCCTTGCCGTGCAGCGCGGCCTTGGCCAGCCGCTCGGTCAGTTGCGCGGTTTCGCTGTAGCTCTGCGGCAGTTGATCCGGACTCCAGAGGTAGTCGGTCAGCCCGAGTTTGGCGTCGGCGGCGAGCACATGGGCTTGCAGCTGGACGCTCAGCGCGGCCAGATGATCGGGGGCAATGGTTCCCGATGGAATCACGTACCGCGACCAGGCGAGCACCGGCGCGGCGAAGAGAAGGACGTCCTGCGCCGTGCCGGTTTCCGGCCGCCTGGTTTCGCAGCAGGACTCGACCATGTCGGCCAGCTCGTCGTAAGCCCGGCCGCCAGCGCCATACAGATGATCCAGGGTGCCGTTGATGGTCGCGTCGTCGCCGTCCGCCAGCAGGCGGTCGATGGCCGCAGCCAGGCGGGTTTGCCAGAAGGCATCCTCGATGCGGCTGGATGACTGGGCGAGGCTGCCGGCGAGCCGAATCAACTCCTCGGCAGCGGGATTTTGCTTGGCGCGGCGGGAAAATCGGGTGCGTTTCATTGTATGACCTGCGGCGGGCCCACCAACCAGCAATGGCTGGCGCCCTGAAGAAGGGAAGGCATTCTAGCAGTTCGGCCGGTCCCGGCCGGGCAGGGGGAAACTGCTAGAATGCAACGGTTTTATTTCGCCCGGTGATCAAATGTTCTCTCGCTTGATGCCCCAGGAGGGCAAGTTTTTCGATCTGTTCAATGCGCACGCGGAACTGATCGCCCAAGGCGGCCGCGAACTGGGCGCCCTGGTCGATGACATGGTCGAAAGCACCGATGCCCTGTTCCGCCACACGCAGGCTATCGACGAGATCGAGAAACGGGCGGACAAGATCACCCACGAGACCGTCGCGCTACTGCACACCACCTTCAACACACCGCTCGACCGCGACGAGATCCACAAACTGATCACCCGCATGGACGACATCCTGGACCTGACCCAGGACGTGGCACAGTCGATGTACCTCTACGACGTGCGCAAGCTGACCCAGGAAGCCTGCCACCTTTCCGATATCTGCGTTTCCTGTTGCGAGCGTGTCAAGTCGGCGGTATCGCTGCTCAACAACATGGACAACGGTCCGGCGATCCTGAAGACCTGCGAGGAAATCGACCGGCTGGAATCCGATGCCGACCGCGCCATGCGCACCGGCATGGCCAAGCTGTTCCGCGAGGAGCAGGATACCCGCCAGCTGATCAAGCTGAAGGCGATCTACGAGCTGCTGGAGACTATCACGGACGCTTGCGAGGACGTGGCGAACATCATCGAAGGCATCGTCCTCGAGAATTCCTGACCCGCGATCATGTCGGGCATCGAAATCAGTCTCACCACCGTCGTCGTGCTGGTCGCCCTGGCGCTTGTATTCGACTTCATGAACGGCTTCCACGATGCCGCCAATTCCATTGCCACCATCGTTTCCACCCGGGTCCTGAAGCCTCATCAGGCGGTGATCTGGGCCGCCGTCTTCAACGTCATCGCCTATTTCATTTTTGAGTTGAAGGTCGCCAGCACCATCGGCAAGGGCACCATCGATGCGTCCATCGTCGATCACTACATCGTCTTCGGCGCCCTGATCGGTGCCATCGTCTGGAACGTCATCACCTGGTACTACGGCATTCCGTCGAGTTCGTCGCATGCCCTGGTCGGCGGCCTGGTGGGCGCGGCGCTGGCCAAGTCCGGTCCCGGTGCGCTGGTCTGGGCCGGCGTCGGCAAGATCATCGCCTTCATCTTCATCGCGCCGCTGCTGGGTTTCTTCGTCGGCGGCTTCCTCATGGTCATCGTTTCCTGGGCCTGCAACCGGACCTCGCCGACCAAGGTCGACCGCCTGTTCCGTCGCCTGCAACTGCTGTCCGCAGCCGCCTACAGCCTGGGTCACGGCGGCAACGACGCCCAGAAGACCATTGGCATCATCTGGATGCTGCTGATGGCTGCCGGCATGGCGAAAACCGGCGACGGCGTTCCCGGCTGGGTGGTGATGTCCTGCTACACGGCCATGGGTCTGGGCACCATGTTCGGCGGCTGGCGCATCGTCAGGACCATGGGCCAGAAGATCACCAAGCTCAACCAGCCGCGCGGCTTCGCCGCCAATTCGGCGGGCGCGGCGACGCTCTTCCTCGCCACCGCCTTGGGCATCCCGGTCTCCACCACACACACCATCACCGGCTCGATCATGGGCGTCGGCGCCACCGGCGGCATGAGAAAGGTCCGCTGGACGGTCGCCGGCGGCATCGTCTGGGCCTGGGTGCTGACGATTCCGGCCACGGCGCTGATCGCGGCCATCGCCTGGTGGCTGGGGCAAGCGCTGCTGTAATTCCTCGCGACGTGAGCCAGCGAAGCGTTCCGGGGGCTGCCGCCTTCGCCATCATGGTGCTGCTCTGCGCCATCTGGGGTTTGCAGCAGGTGGCCATCAAGCTGACGCTGGCCGGCATCAGTCCGATCCTGCAAGTCGGCCTGCGTTCTGCCATCGCTGCCGTGCTGGTGTTCGGCTGGGCGTGGTGGCGCGGCATCGCATTGTTTCCGGCCGATGGTTCGCTACGGCCCGGCCTGCTGGCGGGCACGCTGTTCGCACTCGAGTTCGTCTGCATCTATGCCGGCCTCGAATACACGGGCGCCTCGCGCATGGTGGTGTTCCTTTACACCGCGCCGTGCTTCACCGTGCTCGGATTGCACTGGTTCGTGCCCGGCGAGCGCATCGGCGTGCGCCATGGTTTCGGCGTCGCGCTGGCCTTCGGTGGCATCGTGCTCGCGTTTGCTGAAGGCATGTGGCGTACCGCCACGGCTGACTTCTGGATCGGCGACCTGCTCGGCGTGCTCGCCGCCATCCTCTGGGCCGCAACCACGGTGACGATCCGCGCCACCGGCCTCACCCGCGTCGCCGCCGCGCGGGTCCTGCTCTACCAGCTCGCCGTATCGGCGCTGATCGTGCTGCCGATCTCCTTTCTGACGGGCGAACCGGGCATCACCGCGCCGACGCCCTCGGTATTGCTCGCCATGACCTATCAGGTCGTCATCGTCGCCTTCGCCAGCTACCTCACCTGGTTCTGGCTGCTGACCAAATTCCTCGCCAGTCGCCTGATGGTGTTCTCCTTCCTGACGCCGCTGTTCGGCGTGGCATTCGGCGTTGTGCTGCTGGGCGAACGCATGAGTACCCAGTTCGGTCTCGCCGCGTTGCTGGTGGTCGCCGGTATCGCGCTGGTAAACGCGCCGGGGCAACGCTGATTCCATCCATCGTCCCGGTACCCCCCCCGCTGGGCATCCTCGGCATACAGCCAGCGAGTGTATTGAAGACGCTGATGGAGTTATTTGCCTTGGTTAACTGAGCAGACGGCTAACTGGCTCTGCCGGCTACAGGCCCGGCAGGGCACACGAATGGTGTCGACCCGCAGTTCGGAACATCACGAGTTCCCCGCCATCCCGGAGGCGGCCCGCGGGTCGACTTCATCCTAGGGTGATGTTCGGTCCACCACTGTCGGACGCCGCCGGTTTGCCTGTAGGACTTATCCTGCACGCGCCCGGCAGATTTGGCTCGCCATGAACTCAGTGCCGCCGGCGCAGGTCTGAATCTGAACACCGTTGCGGAGAGTTCGACATGTTGCGCGTAGCGATCGTCGATGACCACGAAATTGTGCGCGCCGGATTCCGCGAAATGCTGGCCGGCGAGTTGGGCATCGCAATTGCCTTCGAAGCCGGCTCCGGTGAGGAAGCCCTGGACAGTCTGCGTGACAACGCGTGCGACGTCCTGCTGCTCGACCTGGCCCTGCCCGGCCAAAGCGGCGTCGACGTGCTGCGTACCGTGCGGCAGCGGTACGCCGACATGCATGTGCTGGTGCTCACAGGCTATCCCGAGGAGCGCTATGCCATGGCCATGATCCGCAATGGCGCCGACGGCTACCTCTGCAAGGAATGCGGTCGTGACGAATTGCTCAAGGCGGTGCGGACGGTCGCCAATGGCCGTCGCTACGTGTCGCCGCACATGGCTGAATTGCTGGCCGAGGAAGCGACCGGTGACCGCACTGCGGCGCCGCATCAACAGCTCTCCGGGCGCGAGTTGCAGGTGTTCCTCAGGCTCGCCGGCGGCGAGTCGGTATCGGAAATCGGTCGGGCACTGAACATCAGCATCAAAACCGTGAGCACCTACAGGTCCCGGCTGCTCGAAAAGCTTGGGGTGGCGAGCAACGCCGAACTCGCCACCTATGCCGTACGCCACGGCTTGATGGCCGATTGAAGGATGCGTCGCCATGACATGCCTTGACATGCCGCCCCTGAAAGTGTTTCTGGTCGAGGATTCGCTCATCGTGCGTGATGCGCTGAGCCGCATTCTGGCCCGCATCGGCGGTGTGCAGATCGTCGGCGGCGCGGAAGACGAAAGGACCGCGCTCGAATTGATGCAAGACCGGCGCCCGGACGTGGCGATCGTCGACCTGAAGCTGCGTTCCGGCAGCGGTATCGGCGTGCTCAAGGCGCTGTCCCGGGACCCGGACCGCTTCGGTCGTCCGCGCGCCGTGGTGTTTTCCAATCACAGCCACAGGCTGGCGCGCGAGCGCTGGCTGGCGCTCGGGGTGGAGCGCATCTTCGACAAAGCGACGCAAATCGACGAGTTGCTAGCCTACATACGTCAGACGGTGCCTTCCTGAACCGGCGCCAGCGCCGCGAGCGGAATGACGATGACGATCCGGGTACCCTGGCCCGGCCGGCTGGTGAGGCGGAACTGGCCAGAACACATCTGTACGCGATGCTTCATGCCGGCCAGGCCGTGATGCCGCGCTAGCGACGCGTCGTCGTGGAAGCCAATCCCGTCGTCGGCAATCTCGAGTTGCAGTCGTTTGTCCATCGTTCGCAGGGCTATGGTCACGCACTTGGCGCGGGCATGCTTGCGGATGTTGGTCAGCGCTTCTTGGGCGATGCGGAATACGGCCAGCGCCGAGTCTGGCGCCAGTTCGGCATCCTGTTCCGGCAGCTCGACCCGAAGCGTTTCTTCGCCGCCGCTGGCGAACTCGTCGCACAGCGAGTGCAGCGTGCTGACCAGCCCCAGTTCCTCGAGCAGCGGCGGCCTCAGGCCATCGATGATGCGCCGTTTCAAGGCGATGCCACGATCGAGAAATCCGGCCAGCTTGTCGACACGCTCGCGGCAGCCGACGCGGACGCCATCGTCCACATGCTCGGCAACCCAGCCCAGTTCCATCTTGGCCGCGGTCAGCAGCGAGCCCAATTCATCGTGCAGTTCGCTGGCCAGGCGTGCCTTTTCCGCTTCGCGGGCCTTGGTCAGGTAGCTGGCAAGATCGCTGAGTTCCATGGTGCGCTCCTGTACGAGCGCGTCGAGGCGCTCGTTCTCGCTGCGCAGCATGGCGGCGATCTGCTCGCGCAACCTGGTCCTGCGATCGATGGCGCGGAACAGGATCACCATCTGCGTCAATGCCGCCAAGGCTAGGCCGGCGACCACCCAGCGGGTGCGCTTGACGTGATTGGTCGAACGCTCGAACGATGCTTCCGCCTCGGCGGCAACGACGGCCTTGAGCCCAAGCAGGCGGTCGCGGATGCGGTCCGTATAGCGCTTGCCCTGCGCGCGCGCATCCGGCCCGGCGATGCCGAGCTGGACGGCGTCGCCCATGGTGCGCAGCTTGACCGCGACAAGGTTCGAAAGGTCGGCCAGGGCGGCGTCGTTCTCGGGGCTGGGCGCGAGATCCCGGTGAATCTGGGCCAGGGTTTCGTTGGCGGTGGCCAGGCTTTTCTTGTACGGTTCGAGGTGGTCCCGGTTGCCAGTCAGCAGGTAGCCGCGCACGGCGTTTTCGGCTTCGATCAACTGAATGAGCATGCTGTCGAGATGCTCGATGCGTTCGCCCTGTCGCCGCAGATCGTCCAGGGCATTGAGGTTTGCGCTTGCCTGCCAGAGGGTCGATCCCAGCAGTAGCAGCACCAGTGCGCCGCCGAGCGCAAGGAAGAGGTGGTGCGAGTGGCGCGGGAGACGCTTGTTGCGAAGTGCCGAGAGCGTGGCTGCATTCATGGCGTGCCTCCTGCCCGCGGACCATCCCGGCCGGTCCGCGGGTGCGGGATTCGTCCTACAGACGATTCAGTAAGGTCTGACAGCAACTCGACCTGCGGGTTCATACCATGAAACCGACTCCCGGCAATGTCGTCGGCGAGTCGGCGAATTTGCCGATTTCAAGGAAACGAACCATGAAACGCAAAATCAGCCTCAACACCCTATGGGTACTTTCAAGGAGACCAACCATGAAGCGCAAACTCAACCTCAATACCTTGCTGCTCCTCACAGCGCTGCCGATGGGCGCGCTGGCCGCCGGGCCAACGGCCCCGAGCAACAGTCCCCCGGCCGGCCAGCCCGCCGCCGTCGCGCCAAAGACGGATCCGGCGCCAATGTTCTCTGAACTCGACGTCAACCACGACGGCTTCGTGATCAAGGAGGAAGCCAAGCGGTCAGCCGAGGTCACCGCTCGCTTCGATGCGCTCGACACCAACCACGACGGCAAGATTTCCGCTGCCGAATACACCAAGGGCATGCAGGGACATTAACTGCCGGCCATGCCAGGCCAAGGCCGTTCTGGTTGCCCGCGGGCGCCGGTTCGTTGCTTGCGGGTGATCCGTTCGGCCATCGGAAAAGGAGAAGATCATGTCGAACACGAAATCCGCTTTTGCTGCCGCGTTGGCGGCCATGCTGATCGCCGCCTGCGGCGCCACACCCACCAGGGAAAGCACCGGCGAGTACATCGACGATGCGGCCATCACTACCAAGGTCAAGGCCACGCTGGTCGAGGACAAGACCGCCAAGGCTTCCGACGTGATGGTCGAAACCTTCAAGGGCACGGTCCAGCTTTCCGGTTTTGCCAATAGTCGTGCCGAGATCGACGCCGCGGTGCAGGCCGCGCGCCAGGTCAAAGGCGTGAAGGAGGTTCGCAACGACATACAACTGAAGCCGGGGGCGCAGTGACGCTACCGCGGCGATCAGATTGATCGCGAGGAAAGCGAAATGATGAACAAATATTCCCGTTCAATCATCATGGTCTGCCTGTTGATCGTGGCCGGCTGTTCCAACATGTCGGCACGGGACAGAAATACCGCCATCGGTGCCGCGGTAGGCGGCGTGGCCGGTTCCGTGCTAACCAATGGCAGCGGCGTGGGCACTGTCGGCGGCGCCGCCGTGGGCGGCGTCATCGGCAACCAGGTCAAACACTAGCTTGCGCGCAGGAACCCCAAGTGCATCAAACGCTCTGAGGGGTAGGGGATCGGCTCACGCGATCCCCTTCATAGGAGAAGGGCATGCGCCTGTCACTACGGTTCATCATTCCCCTGATCCTGGCCTTGGCGGCGATCGCCTATGCGGTGGTGCCGTTGGTCGATCAGTTGACCTTGAGCTGGTTCGTGCGCGATCTGGACATGCGTTCGGCGCTTGTCGCCAACACGATCCAGGAGCCGTTGATCGAGTTGGCGCGCGACGACGAGCACGCCAAGATTGCGCCGCTGTTCAAGAAGCTCGTCCAGGATCAGCGGCTCTATGCGGTCGGCTTCTGTGATGCCGAACACAAGTGGCAAGTCGTCACTGAAAACTACCCGCGCATTCTCGAATGCAATTCCATAGACACGTTTCTGGCTGGCCAAACCTCCGTGCTACAGAGCGCCAACGGACCGCTGCACGCGTCGGTGGCGGACATTGGTGCCGACGGCCACCAGTGGGGACGGTTGGTATTGGTGCACGATATGAGCTTCGTGCAGCGTCGCAGCGAGGAAACGCGGCGTTACGCCTTCTACTTCTTTGCCGGGCTTGGCGCTGTGGTGTCGATGATCACAGGCATCATCGCGCAGTTAAGCTGGCGCGGCTGGGTGCAGGGAACCCGGGCTATCATGCGCGGCGAGGGGTTGCTGCGACCGATCGAGAACGTGGCCGTGCCGGAACTCCAGCCCATCGCCAAGGACCTGCACAGCCTGATCCGCGACCTCGAATCCGATTTCCGCGCCCGCGACGAGGCGCAGGTTACATGGAACCCGGCGGCGCTGCGCACCATCTTGCGCGAAGACCTGCGCGGCGACGACATCCTGGTCGTATCCAATCGCGAACCGTACCTGCATATGCGCGACGCCGCGCAGGAGATCGTCGTACAGCGTCCTGCGAGCGGATTGGTGACGGCGCTCGAACCCATCATGCGCGCGTGTTCGGGCACCTGGCTCGCGCACGGCAGCGGCACGGCGGACCGGGACGCGGTGGACGAGAATGACAGGGTCGCCGTACCGCCCGACCAGCCCGGTTACAACCTGCGCCGGATCTGGCTGACCCCGGAGGAAGAGGCTGGCTACTACTACGGCTTTGCCAACGAAGGGCTGTGGCCGCTGTGTCACATCGCGCACGAGCGGCCGACGTTCCGCGCCTCGGATTGGCAGACCTATGCCGAGGTGAACAGGAAATTCGCCCGCGCCGCGATCGACGAAGCCAGGAAAGAAAATCCCATCGTCATGGTGCAGGACTACCATCTGGCGCTGATGCCGCGAATCCTTCGCGAGCAGTTGCCCGAGGCGACCATCATTTCCTTCTGGCACATTCCGTGGCCGAACCCGGAAACGTTTTCCATTTGTCCGTGGCGCCACGAGCTGCTGGATGGCATGCTCGGCAGCAGCATTCTCGGCTTCCATACCCAGTTCCACTGCAACAACTTCCTCGACACCGTGGATCGCCTGCTCGAGGCGCGCGTGGACCGCGAG